>Ga0302325_10000110_pt1 | contig 231150 bp, 205 predicted proteins | sample Palsa_T0_2_FD_201948 | JGI IMG/M metagenome (GOLD analysis project Ga0302325, IMG submission 201948) | Peat permafrost microbial communities from Stordalen Mire near Abisko, Sweden - Palsa_T0_2 | ecosystem: Environmental > Terrestrial > Soil > Palsa > Peat permafrost | place: Sweden: Abisko...
CGCTGGTGGCGACCGCCAGGATCATCGGCATCACGATGTCATAGTCGCGCGTCATCTCGAAAGTCATCGTGACGGCGGTCATCACCGCGCCGGTGCCCCCGCCGACCATCGCGCCCATGCCGACCATTGCGAAGGCGGGAATGCTGAGGGGAATGGGGAAGCCCATCGCCGTCAGCAACGCGGCAAAGCCGCCTCCCAGCGTGGCGCCCATGAACAAGGAGGGGGAGAAAATGCCGCCCGACGAGCCCGATCCAAGGCTTGTCGACGTCGCCAGCGCCTTGCAGACGAACAATAACGCGAGCAGTCCGACCCCGGAGGTGTGGCCAACGAGAATGCTCTCGATCGTCGCATAGCCGACGCCGTCGACATAATATTGGCCAAGCGTTCGAAAGAGCGCGTACATCAGCACGCCGACCAGCAGCATGCCGAGCATGTGCCGCGCATAGCGCAGCGGGATCCGATCGAACAGATCCTCGGCCAGATGCAGCCCGCGGATGAAGCCCGCCGCCGCGACCCCGGTCAGCGCGCCGAGCGCGGCATAGAGGACGAGCAGCGCCACCGCGCCGGCATTGGCGGTCAGCGGCTCCATCTGGGGCACCAGGAACGCCGGCTGCTGGCCAAGAAACCAGCGCCCGACGAAAGTCGCCGCACCGGTCGCGATGGCGACCGGAAGGAAAGTGTCGACGCTCACTTCCGGCATCATCAGCTCGATGGCGAACATCACTCCGCCGATTGGCGTATTGAACGTCGCGGCAATGCCGGCGCCGGCGCCGGCGGCGACCAGCGCGATGCGTTGGCCCGGCGGCATGGGGATGATCTGGCCAAGGGTCGAGCCGAGAGCCGAGCCGATCTGGATGATGGGGCCTTCGCGCCCCACCGACGAGCCGCTGCCGATCGCCACGGCCGAAGCGAGCGATTTCACCAGCGCGACGACCGGGCGAATGACGCCCTCGCGATAGTAGATCGCGTCCATCACCTCCGGCACGCCGTGGCCCTTGGCCTCCGGCGCAAAATTGGTGACGAGGAAAGTGACGATCACCGCGCCGATCACCGGCGCCAGGATGACGAAGACGCCCCATCGGCTCGGCGCCGTGAAGTCGTTGGCGTCGTAACCAATCGCAAAGCGTCCGGCGAAAAAGAGATTATGGAGCAGGCCGATGAGGTCGCGGAACAGGACCGCGCCGAGCCCGGTTACAATCCCCAGCGCCAGCGCGAGGAGGGTCAGATATAGCAGGCTCAGCCGGCGTTTCTCGTCCTCATCGATGGCGCTGGATCCGAACGAGGGCGCGCGAGGGGCGGCAGGGTTCCTGGCCATGACGACTTTCGGCTTTATTGATTCGAACCGACGGGCTTACGCGACGCATGATCCAGATTTCCGCACCAAGTTGTCTACTGCGATTCAGCGCGAGATTGAACGAAAAATTCGTGCGGTTGAATGACGCGGCGCAAAAGGGCTCAGATACGCTGGGCGGCCCTCACCGGTGTTTCTCGCCGGAGCAGAAATCGCGGAAGCCGCCGTCGCACGCCAACGTGTCCTTCAGGGTATTTTCCTGGAGGCAGGCTCCGATACGGGCCGAAGAGTCCGCATCAACCCGTCGTATTCAGCCCGCCATCGGTAGTAGGCAACTTTCGTGATGCCGATGGATCGAATCGATTCGGCGACTGGCCGACCCTGTGAGATCAGCGCGTCAACCAGCCGCAGCTTTGCGACGATTTCCTCCGCAGTGTGTTTCATTCTGGCCATTCCGATATCCTCCAAGAGGATCGATCCGACTTCTGGGAGGACAATTGTCGGAGGCCCGCCTGGCGGGTTGGAGATTGCTCCAGCCCGCCGCCTGCCTGGCTCCGCGAGGCGGATCGGCGCTCAACTCGCGCCGCTGTTCCGCCGCCGGCTGTCACGCCTTCGGCAACGCGAACGCCACAAAGCGGGCGCCGTCGGCCGTCTTGACCCTCAACAGCACGGCCTTCTTGCCATCCTGCTTGGCCGCAGCGATTCCAGCTTTCACTTCGTCGGGCTGAGACACCGTCTTGCCGGCGACTTCGAGGATGACGTCGCCGTCCGAAAGACCCTTGCTCGCGGCCGCTCCGTTCGGATCGACATTGACGATGACGACGCCCTGGTCACCCGCTCCCGACACTTGCTTGGCCGGGGCCAATTGGACGCCCAGCACCGCGGCCCCATCGTTCTGCGCATTATCCGCCTTGGCCTGCTCATCCTTCTGCAAGGCGAGCGTAACGCTGGCGGTCTTCTCCGCGCCGTCGCGCAAGAATGAAACTTCGACTTTCTCGCCGGGCTTGAGCGCGCCGACGTGCCGTGTAAGGTCGGCCGCATCCTTGATCGCTTGGCCGTTCAGCTTGGTGATCACGTCGCCGGATTTGAGCCCGGCCTCGGCGGCGGGCGTGCCGGGCTCGGCCTTGTCCACCAAGGCGCCATTGGCGGCCTTGAGTCCAAGACTATCGGCAATTTCCTGACTGACAGGTTGGATTTGGACGCCGAGATATCCGCGCGTCACAACGCCGCCGTGCTCGAGCGAGTTGACCACGGTGTCGACTGTGCTTGCCGGAATCGCGAAGCCCAGGCCGACGCTGCCGCCAGATGGCGAGAAGATCGCCGTGTTCACGCCGATGACTTCGCCCTTCAGGTTGAAGGTCGGTCCGCCGGAATTGCCCTTGTTGATCGGGGCGTCGATCTGCAGGTAGCTGTCATAGGGACCCGCGCCGATATCGCGGCCGTCGGCCGAAACGATGCCTGCGGTTACGGTGCCGCCGAGGCCGAAGGGATTGCCGATCGCGACGACCCAGTCGCCCACCCTTGGCGCGTTCTTGGCGAAAGATACGAACGGATAATCGCCCTTTTCGCTCACTTTCAGAAGGGCAAGATCCGTTTTCGGATCGGTGCCGATCACCTTGGCGTCCATCGTCTTGCCATCATCCGTCGTCACCGTGACGGTCTTGGCGTTCTCCACGACGTGATTGTTGGTGACCACGTAGCCGTCAGCCGAAATAAAGAAGCCAGATCCTTGCCCTAGCATCATCGGCTTGGGGCCCTGCGGAGCGGCGCCATTCTGATCGCCGAAGCGCTTGAAAAATTGCTGCATCTGGGGCGGCACATTATCCATCTGACCGGACATATCCTCCGAACGGTCGGCTGCATTTTCGATTTTGACTTTGACCGACACCACTGCCGGTTTCACGCGTTCGACGACGCTCGCAAACGACGGCATTGCCTGAGCCTGCAAGTCTGAAGTCACGACAGCGGCCGCGCGGGCGGGGGTCGAAGCGGACATCGTCACACCGCCTATGGCGCCGGAGGCGATGATCGCCAGGACCGCCGCGGAAGCCAGTATCTGTTTGCGATAAAGGCGACTACCGTTCAAGTTAAGGATTGACATGATGCTCTCCAGGATGGGGAGGATCGCTCACTGCGATCCGCCACTGCACCATGCGCTCAAGCACCTATGGGGGAACTGGCCGGCTCATTAAGCTTTCTCAATGTCCGGAGCGAGAAAAGAGATGCACCAAGAAACCAAGCTCGTCGCGCAACGTTCGACGTTCATACGAAGCGCGAACAGCGTGTCTTCTCGTTTCGACAGCACGATACGCGGGACTAAAGCGATTCGGTCCGAAAAGTGTGTGCGTGCTCACAATTTCTTGGAAGGCGGGGATGGCTTTTGAATCTCCCCCAAAATTGCCGCCGATCGCGTCGCGCCCTTCTCGCGATCCGCAGGCGGCATCGACGCGAACGCGGCGTCGCGTTCGATTTTCGCGAAACCAAATCCCTCAATGACGGCCACTTCCGACCAGGCGTAACTCTCAATCGGATCAGCCTGCGTTCCCAGGCCGAAACGGTACATCTGGCCAAGCAGCATCGCCGCTCGAGGATCGCCCGATCTTGCCGCCTTGCCAAGAAGGTCAAAGGCTTTGGCATAATCGGGCGTCGTCAGATCGCCGTGCAGATATATTTCTCCGAGCCGTGTCTGGGCCGGAATTGAATTCTGGGCGGCGGCCTTTTCGTAAAGCGAGATTGCCCTCGAAATATCCTTGGGGACGCCCACGCCCAATTCGGTCATATGCGCGAGCCAGTATTGGGCTGTGGCATTGTCCTGCGCCGCCAGGTGATCAAAGAGGTTTAGCGCTACCGCGTCATTTCCGTTTTTGAACGCGAGCTCTCCCAACTTCAGCTGCTGGGCGGGCGATTCGATCGGCGACGAGACGATTCCGGAAAAGCCGCCGCGCCATCGAACCTCTTGCAGGAGGCCGCCTAACGCCAGAGCGGCGACGACCGCGATCATCAGGAAAGGAGGGGCGCCTGGGCGGGTCGGCGGTTGCGGATGCGGATCGATCGCGGTCATTGCGGTCTCACTTGGCTCGTTTCCTCGGACTCGAGTTAGGTTCCAATGGGACGCTCTTTGCAGCGGGCGAATGGATCGTATCTCGCATAAGCTGTCGGGCCGTCTCGGTCTATCCGCAATCGAGACGCAAGAATCCTTCACACGAACTGAATTGCCGCTTCAATGGGCGTAGCGGCTGCCACGACTGAAGCAGGGAAGGGCGACATGTGAGGGGCCGCGCGAGGGTCCCATGCCCCGAAGATCACGAACCAGACCTGGTCTTGCGCTGCTCAGAACGGGCGCGCCGACGCCGGACGGGGTTGATGTCGTCGAGACGGACAGAAACCCGTCCCATTGATTGCGCTCGCGCGTCGCCTGTCTTGGAAGCTGGAGTCGCCGAAGATGTCGACGACTCCAACGCTGCCGTTAGCTTTCTTCAACCGAAGCGCACTCTGATTTTGTTACGCGGCCGGTTTGAGAGCAGAGATCTCCATCTTGCCGTTGGACAGGCTGTAGGTGACATCCACTTTCTGACCGACTTTGAAGTCCGACAGCTTCATCGTCGAGGGCGCCGCATAGGACGAGCCGTTGTCCAGGGTGATCATGTCCTTGGCGGCGTCGATGCTCTTGATAACTCCGACGGCGTTCGCCGCGTTGGCGGCGGAGATGGCGGCGAGCAAAGCAATCGCCGCTGCGGGAAATGCAGATTTACGCATGATTTTCCTCTCAATCTGAGTTGTGAATTTCGATCCTAATTGTGTCGCCGGAAACCACGGATTGGATCCGCGTTCGGTCTGCGGCGATCACGGTTCCATGCATACGCCGCTGTGCCTGTCGTACGGCTGTCCGCAACATTAACAATCGGCAACGGGCGCGCGAAACATAAGTCCGGCAGTAATAAGGCGCCCGCTGAACGTCACACCTGCTCAATTGAATCGAAGCTGAAATTCGATCCGTCGGGATTCTCTCCCACGCGCAACGTCTTGTCGTTCGGATAATGATATGGAGGCACAGGGAGATTGTAGGGGGCCGGAACGCCGCTGAAGACGCGGCCCGAAAGATCATATCTCGAGCCGTGACAGGGACAAAAATAGCCGCCGAGCCAATTTGGAGCGGGATTGCTCGGATCGGGCTTGGGTAGGTATTTGGGGATGCAGCCAAGATGCGTACAGATGCCCACTAATATAAGGTATTCCGGCTTGATCGACCGATGCCAATTGACCGCGTATGGCGGCTGCTGCAACTGGACAGAATTTGGATCGGAGAGGCGAGCGACCAAGTCAGGATTCTGCAAGCTGTCGAGCGCCGCTTTGGTGCGATTGACGATGAAAATCGGTTTGCTGCGCCAGACCAGCGTGATCTGCTGCCCAGCCTGGATCTGACTCAGATCGACATCAATCGGGCCGCCCGCCGCCACGGTCGCGGCGTCGGGATTCATCTGATCGATGAGCGGCCACGCGATCGCGGCGGCGCCGACGCCGCCTACCGTTGCCGTCGCGATATAGAGGAAGTCGCGACGCGTCGATTCCGCGACCAGTTGCGCATCCGCGGGTGAAGGAGAGAGCGCTGTCATTTCAACCTCCTTTGGGCCCCACGCTCCAGCAAATAGAATAGCGCCGATCCGCCGATAGCACACCGTCGCATCGACCTCGTCCACGTGGGTGAACATTGCGCGTCAACCGCATTGCCCCGGCGCGTCGAGTCGCCGCGCCTTTACCTCGTTTTCACATCAAAGCCGATCGCTCCCGCCGTTTGAATTCCCCAATATGCCCAAAGGGGCATCCTTGACTGGCGGGACAGGAGGGCGAACGCCGTTGGCGCTGGCCGGCTTGCTGGCTTTGTCGAGAAGCTCGAGGAAAGGCTTGACGATATCGATCGGCATCGGGAAGACGATGGTGGAATTCTGCTCGGCGCCGATTTCCGTCAGCGTTTGCAAATATCGCAGCTGCATCGCGGCAGGAAGGCTCCCGAGGATCTGGGCAGCGTTGACGAGGGTTTGCGAGGCCTGGAACTCGGCCTCCGCGTGAATGATCTTGGCGCGCCGGTCGCGTTCCGCCTCCGCCTGTTTGGCGATGGCGCGCACCATGTTCTCCGTCAGCTCGACCGTTCTGATTTCGACATTGCTCACCTTGATTCCCCAGGTTTCGGTCTGGGCGTCCAGAATGGCCTGGACGTCGGTGCTGAGCTTTTTTCGCTCGGATAGCATCTCGTCGAGATCGTGCTGCCCCAGCACGGAGCGCAGGGTCGTCTGAGCCAGCATGTTGGTGGCGGGAAGGTAGTCCTGAACCTTGATGACGGCGCGTTCGGAATTGACGACGTTGAAATAAAGCACCGCGTCAACCTTCATCGAGACGTTGTCGCGCGAGATGACGTCCTGGCTCGGTATCTCGATGACCTGGATGCGCAGATCCACGCGCACCATTTCCTGGACCAAGGGAATCAGCAGCACCAGGCCCGGCCCTTTGACCTTCTCGAAGCGACCCAGCGTGAACACCACGGCGCGCTCGTATTCCCGCAATATCCGAATGCTCGCGCCGAGCAGATACAGGGCCACGACCAGGACGAGGGGCAGGATGTACAAAGGGGAGAAGACCATGGCGTGGCTCCTTTCAGAGCGGGGGAAAACATGCCTTCGTGCCAACCGCTGAGGCAAAGCGGCCAGCCAGCCCCGTCTGAGCGCATTTCGGCGCCATCCGCAGCGAGGCCAGCCCGCCTGGGATCGCGGCGCACTATATCGGCCAATGATCTGGCCACTAGGGTCGGAAACTACTTACGGGCGATTGGCCTTGCTCATTGTGGGGCGCCCCATTTCCAGTTGCGGATCTCCGGCAAGTCCTGCCCGTGCTTGTCGATATAGTGCTTGTGCTCGATGAGCTTGTCCTGCATCGCCTGCTTCAGATAGGCGCCCTTGCTGCCCAAATGCGGCAGCCGGTCCACCACGTCTTGCACCAGATGAAAGCGGTCCAGGTCATTCTGCACCCGCATGTCGAAAGCCGTGGTGATGGTGCCCTCTTCCTTGTAGCCGCGCACGTGGAGATTGCGGTTCATTCGGCGGTAGGTCAGCCGATGCACCAGGGAGGGATATCCATGGAAGCCAAAGATGATGTGCCTGTCTTTGGTAAATAGGGAATCGTAGTCCGTGTCGCTCAGTCCGTGCGGGTGCTCGCTGTTGGATTGCAGCTTCATCAGATCGACGACATTGATCACCCGGATTTTCAGATCGGGCAGGTGGTGGCGTAATATGGAAACGGCCGCCAGAATTTCCAGCGTCGGCGTGTCGCCGCAACAGGCCATCACTACGTCCGGCTCGGCGTCTTGGTCGTTGCTTGCCCATTGCCAGATGCCAAGTCCTTCCGTGCAATGGACGACGGCGGCGTCCATCGTCAGCCACTGCGGCAGGGCGTGTTTGCCCGCGACCACCACATTGACATAATGCCGGCTGCGCAGGCAGTGATCGAAGACCGACAGCAGGCAATTGGCGTCGGGCGGCAGGTAGACGCGCACGATATCGGCCTTCTTATTGATCACATGGTCGAGGAAGCCGGGGTCCTGGTGGGTGAAGCCGTTGTGATCCTGCTGCCAGACGTGCGAGGCGAGCAGATAGTTCAACGATGCGATCTTGCGGCGCCAGGGAAGCTCCAAAGTCACCTTCAGCCATTTGGCGTGCTGGCTGAACATCGAGTCGACGATGCGGATGAAGGCTTCATAGCTGTTGAACAGCCCATGCCGCCCGGTCAACAGATAGCCCTCAAGCCAACCCTCGCACTGATGCTCGCTGAGCATGGAGTCCAGCACGCGTCCGTCAGGCGCCAGGAATTCGTCGTTCTTGGCTTCTCGGGCGTCCCATTGACGGTTGGTGGTTTCAAACACCGCGCCCAGAAGATTCGAGAGCGTCTCATCGGGACCAAAGATGCGGAAGTTCCGCTGGTCCTGGTTCAGAGCGGCCACGTCGCGCAGGAACTTGCCCAGCACGAGCGTATCCTGCCCAACGACGGCGCCCGGCGACGGCACTTTCACGGCGTGGTCGTGGAAGTTCGGCATGCGCAGGTCGCGCAGAAGCATCCCGCCGTTGGCGTGCGGATTAGCCCCCATCCGCCGCTCGCCCTTGGGCGCGAGTTCCGCCAGCTCCGCCATTAGTCGGCCGTCGCCATCAAACAGTTCTTCCGCCTTATAGCTCTTCATCCAGCTTTCCAGCTGGCGAACGTGAGCGGGATGCTGGGCGTCCACCAGAAGCGGCACCTGGTGCGCCCGGAAAGTGCCTTCGACCTGCAGGCCGTCCACGACTTTCGGTCCCGTCCAGCCCTTGGGCGACCTCAAAACGATCATTGGCCAGCGGGGCCGAACCGCGTAATTCTTGTCTCGCGCCGTCGCTTGAATCCGGCGGATGTCCTCGACGGACTTTTCCATGACGGCGGCCATGAGTTGATGCATCTTTTCCGGCTCGTCGCCTTCGACGAAATACGGCGTCCAGCCGCAACCCAGGAAAAACTGCTCCAATTCCTCATGCTCGATGCGGGCGAGAACCGTCGGGTTGCTGATTTTATAGCCGTTGAGGTGCAGAATCGGCAGCACGGCGCCGTCAGCAATCGGGTTGAGCAATTTGTTGGATTGCCATGCTGTCGCCAAGGGTCCGGTTTCCGCCTCGCCGTCGCCGATGATGCAGGCGACGATGAGATCGGGATTGTCGAACGCGGCGCCGAAGGCATGGCTGAGCGAATAACCAAGTTCGCCCCCTTCATGAATCGACCCCGGCGTCGTCGGCGCGACATGGCTTGAAATCCCGCCAGGAAACGAGAATTGTTTGAACAGCTTTTGTAACCCCGCTTCGTCCTGGCTGATGTTCGGATAGATTTCGCTATACGTGCCTTCGAGATACGTATTGCCGACCAACGCCGGACCGCCGTGACCGGGACCGGCGATGTAGAACATGTTCAGATCATATTTCTTGATGACCCGGTTCAAATGCACATAAATGAAGTTCTGGCCCGGCGTGGTGCCCCAATGTCCCACCACCAGCGGCTTCACATGGGCGAGCTTCAGCGGCTCGCGCAACAGCGGATTGTCGTAGAGATAAATCTGCCCGACCGACAGGTAGTTCGCCGCGCGCCAGTAAGCATTTGTCTTGCGCAACTCGTCCGTGCTGAGCTTCCCGTGTTTGGCGGGAGGCGCATTCGCCTCATTTTGGCTCTTGGTCTCTAGCGTCGCGGCGGGTGCGCTCATTGTTGCGATCTTTCTGTGACTGAGCTCTCAATATTGGTCAAAACCGACTACTTGGCCGCCAGCGGAGTCGAAACCGCAGGCGCATTCGACTTGGCTCCGGGCGTCGGCTCGGCCACGGTTTTGGCCTCAGGTTCGGCCCTGGCTTCAGATTTGGGCGCGCCCTTGGATTCACTCGCCGCCTTCGGTTCCGACTTAGCGTCGATTATTGCTTCACTCTTTGGTCCGGCTTTGACGGGATCAAGAATCCCGTAGGCGAGAAGCTTCAACCTGTCGTTCACGAGGAACCAGACTAGGGCATAGCCCCATACGAACGCCGCCCAGCCCCAGCCAAGGGGCGTCATGAACACCCCATAGACCGCGATCAGAGTCGCTAATGTCTGCGTTCCAAGCACCGCGATCCATAGGATTCGCGCGGGGCGGATAGACCAGAACGGGCCGCGCGTGCGCGTCAGGAAGATCGTCAGATGCCCGGCTACCGACAGCTTGAGATACATCATGGTCTGGATGTGCGCGCGGTCGAGATGGAACACGCGCTCGGCGAGATAGAACAGAGCGAACACCGCCACGACGCCGACGACCCCCAGGACAGTGGCGATCCCGAGCACCACACGCATGTTCCAGGCCTCCGGCTGATCCTTGTAGTGGACCTTGTCGTAGGCGATCGACAAAATGGCGCCGTCGTTGAGCAGCGCCAGCATCACGATCATCACCGCCGTCAGCGGGTAAAAGTTGAAAATCAAAATCGACAGCGTCATGAACAGCAGTACGCGCAGCGTCTCGGCGATCCGATAGATCGCATAGCTGTTCATCCGCTGGAAGATCTTTCGACTCTCCTTGATGGCGTCGATAATCACCGACAGACCGGGAGTCATCAGCACAATGGCCGCCGCCGCGCGGGCCGCGTCCGTCGCGCCCGATACAGCGATGCCGCAATCGGCTTTCTTCAGCGCGGGGGCGTCGTTCACCCCGTCGCCGGTCATGCCGACGATGTGGCCGCCTTGCTGCAGCACATCCACAATGTGGAATTTGTGTTCGGGGAACACCTGGGCGAAACCGTCCGCCTTCTCGATAGCCTGCGCGGTTTGCGGCGTTGCATGGCCTTTCGCGTCGCCCAATCCGCTGGCGTCGAGAATATTGGCGCCCATCCCCAACTTCTTGGCGGTTTCGCGGGCGATCGCCAGTGCGTCGCCGGTCACCATTTTGACGCTGACGCCCATTTGCCGGGCGGTTGCGATAGTCGCCTTGGCGTCCTCGCGCGGCGGATCGAATAGCGGCAACACGCCGAGAAACCGCCATTGGCCGTCTCTCTCGGCTCGCGCCACGCCCAAGGAGCGAAAGCCCCGCGCCGCAAATTCATTGACGGCTTTGTTGACCGCGGACTTCACCTGCGCGGCATTGGCCGACAGCGACAGGATCACCTGGGGCGCCCCCTTGGCGACCGTGAACTCCTTTCCGTCGACGCCCTTGACCGTGGCTTCGGTGCGCTTGTGCACCGGGTCGAACGGCTGGAAGTGAATAATCTGATAGCCTTTCAGACCCTGATCTCTCTTCAGGCCGCCTAGCACCGCCAGATCGATCGTGTCCTTGTCGTCCGCCCGCGACGCCAGTGCTGCATTCAGAATGACTTGGTCGGCCTGAATGCCGACGACGCTGAACGGATCGCCCAGCGTCAACTTGTTCTGGGTCAGCGTGCCAGTCTTGTCCGAGCACAAAATGTCCACGCCGGCGAGTTCTTCGATCGCCGACAGGCGCGTCACAATCGCCTCTTTTCTGGCGAGCAGACGCGCGCCGACCGCCATGGTCACCGAAAGCACCGTAGGCATGGCGACGGGGATCGCGGCCACCGTCAGCACCAGCGCGAACTGCAGGGTTGTGAGAAGCGGATCGCCGCGCAAAATCGCGACAGCAATGATCGCGGCGACGAGGACCACGGCGAGGACGATGAGATAATTGCCGATCTTCAGCACTGCGCGCTGGAAATGGCTGACGGTATGCGCCTGCTGCACCAGTTGCGCCGTCTTGCCGAAATAGGTGCTCGCGCCCGTGGCGTAGACCAGCGCGCCGATTTCGCCTTGCCGAACGATCGAACCGGAAAAAACGGCGTCGCCGGGCTTGCACGTCGCCGGCAACGATTCTCCCGTCAATGCGGACTGATCCACTTCGATCGGGTCGCCCCCCAGCAGCCGCGCATCGGCCGGCACGATGTCGCCTAGGCGTATGCGGATGGCGTCGCCCGGAACCAACTCTCGCGCGGCGGGATTGATCCACTTGCCGTCGCGCTTCACCCTGGCCTTGATGGCGAGCTTGGCCTTCAGGGCGGCGATCGCATTGCCAGCCTGATGCTCTTCCCAGAATCCAACTCCAGCATTGGCCATGAGCAGAAGGAGGATGATCGCGAAATCCGGCCAGTGCCGTGCCGCCGCCGAAAGGATTACCGCCGCTTCGATCATCCAGGGGATCGGGCCCCAGAAGTAGGAAAGGAATTTCAGAAACTCGTTGGTTTTCTTCTCTTCAATTTCGTTGGCGCCATATTGGATCCGCCGCTTTTGCGCCTCGACCTGGGAAAGGCCGTCCGGCGACGAGGCAAGTCTTTTCTCAACCTCCGCCAGAGGAAGGGACTTCAGATCGTCCTTGGCCTCGGGCTTCGATCCAGCCTTTGATCCAGAAGACTTGGGCGCGGGAGTGGCGCCTGGGTCCGCGCGCGGTTCCATAAGGATATTCCCCTTGGATTTAGTGTCGTCCGCGCCAACCGGCGCATCGCCCGCGGGCGCGAACGAAACGACGGCGTTCGTAGAGCCATCGCAATCGACGAACGGACCGGCCCTATCCCGATTTTTTTTGCGAGAAAGGTCGGCAGTTTCTACGCGGCCGCGGGAACAATCGGTTTCGCCGCTTTCAGGCCCGTATGCATATCAAGGCGTTTCGGATTGGCCGCGCCGAGGATCGCCTTGGCGCGCGCCATTTCCTCCGTCGAGCCGCGCGCCATCACCAGAAAGTCGTCGGCCTTCACGGCCGCTTCATAGGCGATGACGCTGTCCTTGGGTATGCCGATGCTGAAGATCGCCGCGCCGAGCGCGCTCAGACCGCCGACCACGACAGCGTTCTCGAGGCCGGCGAGGGCGACGGCGGCCAGATATCCAAGCACGACGACATGGCCGACGACGGGGATGGTGATGAACAGGCCGCCCAGGAAGAGGCCCCAGAAACCGCCCCAGAAGGCGCCGCGCGTGCCCCAGAACTTGATCCGATCGCCGGCGTTGTAGAAGCCGACGACCTTTTCGTCCGTATGGTATCCCTTGCCGACGACGCTGAGATTCTTCATCTCGAAGCCCGACGCGGCCAGCTTCTTTACGGCCGCTTCGGCCGAATTGTGGTCGCCGAATACGGCGACGACAGAGTCAGTGATTTCCATTGGGTACTCCTAGTGGACGACGCAGCGCCGCGCAAAATTCGCGGCGAACTTTTGGGTTCGCAGACGGGCCAGGGAAGACCGAAGACGTTTGGCTTTCGGCATTTCACCCGGCAGCCTCAGCACTAGGCACCTTCGGCCCGGCAAAGACAGGCTCGGAATCTACTCAGGTCCAACTTCCTCAAGGCCGGGAGGGATCGAAGATGGCGTTTTCCGAGGTGGATTTGGGGCGCGTCAAACTAATCCGAGATCTCACTCGGGACCTCGGTGTGAATGGTGAGGGCGGGCGTAATCCTGAACCTTGTGGATCAAGTGCGCAGATTGCGAAAGGCGCTAGCTGAAGCGCTACGGTCCGTGCACGAACGATCGGCTCTCCATGGCGCCAGCTCGCGGAAGGGCAAAGACCAGGACCTCAAATGATCGCCCTGTCACATCGCGCAACAAACGGGCGTTCCCGACGACCGGGTGCCAATAGCCGGCATTGCCGGAGTATCTACCGCCCAAGAGCACAACGCATTTCTATTTGACGCTGTGGCACTGGAGGTGAGCGTTGGCGCGCATCCACGATGCGCTCTTTGCGGCGGTGCGCACCGGCGTCTCGCCGCGCTTGACGACATGCTGGCCCGCGCGCGGAATGTGCCGGATTGGTCGTGACCCGACCTTCGTCCAATAGGTTCTGAGTAGATTCCGAGTCTGACAACGCGGCCCGGCGCTTCTTACAGTCATGTCCAGCCGCCGCGGCGCGGCAGCCTGTGTCGCCATCATTCGAAGCGGCTATACGCGGCCCGGGCGTGCGACGATCTCGCAGCGTCGGTGGAACGCGACCGGCGCAGGTGACCTCTTGAAAGAGGTCGTCACGGGGGTCGCGGAAGCTACCTCGCGCAACGGACGCGGCGCTCAATTAGTAGACTTTTATGAGGAGTGAAGCCAATGCAGATTGCGATGATCGGACTCGGCAAAATGGGCGGCAACATGACTCGCCGCCTGATGAGGGCGGGACACACTTGCGTGGTGTTCGCGCGCACCCCCAAGACGCGGGAATTGCTGGCAAAGGATGGCGCCACAGCCGCGGTTTCGCTTGTGGATGCTGTGAAAGCGCTCAAGGAAAAGCCGCGTGTCCTATGGTTGATGTTGCCCGCCGGTCGGACCACCGAAGAAACGGTCGAAAATCTCGGCAATCTGCTGGAGCCGGGCGACATTATCATCGATGGTGGCAATTCCTTCTATAAAGACGACATTCGCAGGGCAAAACGCCTGATCGAGAAGCGCATCCGCTACGTTGATTGCGGTACGTCCGGCGGCGTCTGGGGTATCGAGCGCGGCTATTGCATGATGATTGGGGGGCCCAAGGAGGCGGTCGATCACCTCGATCCTATCTTTTCTGCGCTAGCTCCCGGACTGGGGGATATCGCGCGCACGCCGGGCCATTTGAAGAACGTTTCCCACGCCGAGCGCGGCTATATTCACGCCGGTCCGTCCGGCGCCGGGCATTTCGTCAAGATGGTGCATAACGGCATCGAATATGGATTGATGCAGGCTTATGCCGAGGGCTTTGACATCCTGCGCAAAAAGGACTCGAAGGATCTTCCCGAGGATGAACGCTTCGCGCTGAACATGCAGGACATCGCCGAAGTCTGGCGGCGCGGCAGCGTTATCTCCTCCTGGTTGCTCGACCTCGGCGCCGCCGCTTTGGCAAAGGATCCGCAGTTGAAGAGCTTTTCCGGCTTTGTCCAGGATTCCGGCGAGGGGCGCTGGACCGTCGAGGCCGCAATCGAGGAGGCGGTTCCGGCGGATGTCCTTTCCGCGGCGCTCTACGCGAGATTCCGATCGCGGCAGGAGCACACCTTCGGGGAAAGGATGCTGTCGGCTATGCGCTTTGGCTTCGGCGGACACATCGAGGGTAAGGAGCCAATTGACCCGGAACCGGAGCCGCAGGGCCGTTCGGCGACGCGCACCGCCGCAGAGTAAAGCCATGCCCGATAATCAGACGGTCGCGTCGCCGCCGCGACGTCACGCCAAACCGGCCGAACCCTGCGCCATGGTGATCTTCGGCGCCACCGGCGACCTCACCAAGCGGCTGGTGATGCCCGCGCTCTACAATCTCTCGCGCACTAAAATGCTGCCGGAGCAATTCTCGCTGATCGGCGTGGCCCGGGCAGATGAAACCGCGGAAAGTTGGCGCGATCACCTTTACGATATGCTGAAAAGCTTTGTCGGCAACACCGCCGCCGGGTTCAATATCGATCACATTGACGACGCGGCATGGCGGCGGCTCACGAAGAATGTGTCGTATGTCCGCGGCGACCTGGCCAAGCCCGAACTCTACGAGAAGCTGCGCGGCGCGCTCGACGAGGCTGGACAGGCCGGCGGCGTCCCGAGCAACGCCATCTTCTATCTCGCGATCGCCGATCAGTTCTTCGGCGTCGTGGTAGAGCAACTCGGTAAGGCGAAGCTCACCGATCAGGCTGAGGATCGCGACGGCAAGCATCGGTTCTGGCGCCGCGTGGTGATCGAGAAGCCGTTCGGCCATAGCCTCGACTCGGCTCGCGAACTGAACGCGGGCATCCGGCGCACGCTCGGCGAAGACCAGATATTCCGGATCGATCACTTTCTGGGAAAGGACACGGTCCAAAGCATCATGGCGTTCCGATTCGCCAATGGGCTGTTCGAACCGATCTGGAACCGCGACCGGATCGATCACGTACAGATCACTGTGGCCGAGACGGTGGGGGTGGAGAAGCGCGGCGCGTTCTATGAGGCGACCGGAGCGCTGCGCGATATGGTCCCGAACCATGTCCTCACGCTCCTATCGATGGTGGCGATGGAGCCGCCTGTGGAATTCGATGCCGCTTCGGTCCGCGCGAAAAAGGCCGAAGTGTTTGCCTCGATGCCCGCGGTCAAGCCGGCGCTGGCCGTTCGGGGCCAATATGGCGCCGGCGCGGTCTTGGGCCAGCAGGTGGACTCCTACCGCAAAGAGCCGAACGTCGCAGCGGACTCCAAGGTCGAGACCTATGTCGCGATGCAGTTCGAGATCGACAACTGGCGCTGGACCGGCGTTCCCTTTTATGTCCGCACCGGTAAGCACATGTCGAGACGGATGACTGAGATCGCCATTTGCTTCAAGCAGGCGCCGGCGTTTCGGGTCACCCCAGATTCTAGCGTGCGACCCAACTGGTTGGTGCTGCGCATCGCCCCGGACGAGGGAATCTCGCTGCAGTTTGAGGTCAAGCGCCCTGGACCGATGGTGGATCTCGTCGCGGTAAAGATGGACTTCCACTACGACGAATTCTTCCCGAAGGAGCCAAATGTTGGGTACGAGACGCTGATCTATGACGTGATGATTGGCGATCAGACGTTATTCATGCGCGCTGACATGGTGGAGCAGGGATGGCGTATTGTACAGCCGGTGCTTGATGCCTGGGCGGCCGAGAAGGACGATGCTCCTCAATACGAGTCCGGCAGCGACGGTCCGAAGGCGGCCGACGAACTGCTTGCGCGCGATGGGGGACGGGCATGGCGGCCGGTGTCTCCTGCGTCGGAGCAGAAGCGGTGAACGGCAGCCGGATACGTGGCAAACCCGTTGCGATCGAACAAGAGTTCAATAGCGCGCTCGACCCGCGGGTAAATAGATCTCAACAATGAAGCCGTCTGGCGGCACCATCGCGTGGTTCAGCCGAATGGCTTCTGCAGTGGAGCACGATCCGGTTCAGATCCTTGAGCGCAGTGCTCTCGACCTTGACCGGGTCATTCTTGCAGCGCTGCATCCATTTGACGGTGATCACTCGCTCGCCCCCGGTGCGCCAAGACGCGATGATGGCGGCGACCGCGTGGGTCCGTATTAGCGTGGGCTAATCCCGTATTGGTGAATTTCGAGTAGAGGCCACCGTTCCGCTGTGAGAAGGACAGGTATTCGAGTACGCGGATCGTAGTCGTGGCGACGCGATGCCGGCGCATTGAGGGCGATCGTCTATAACCCCTGGGGTCGGGTCTTGAAACCATCCGACATGATCCGGCACTGCGCAACGCCCTGCTCGCCGGCCACTCTCGCGCCTGCTCTGAAACGATGCGAGGGTGTCGAATGCGCGGGACCTTCGTGCCGCAACGGGAGCAATCAAACCCGCCGCGACGGGCTGCAACGGCAAGTCCCTATTCGAGTCCGAGCCGAGCCGATTCCGCCAGTTCCGAGGCCAGGCCTAACGTAGACCGAAGGACCGCCTTCTCATTCAGCGTCGCCGAACCTTGGTCCTGGATCGCGATCGAAAACTCGATCCGACCGGCGCTGGCGGCCAGCCGTACCCGAAATAGTAGTCTGCCGTCGAGCTGCTGCTCGATTTCGGTCACTTCCGCTTTCGTCATTGGAGCCTCCGCTAGAATCGGTTGTCGAGACTTTGGCGTCCCGTCCGCACGACCCGGGCGGGGGCCGGATAGGTTTGGCAGAGTCGGGAACCTACTCAGCGTCCGCCGGAAGAACGCCTCAATACATCAATTGCGTCGCCGGACCGCGATTCGAGCTACGGACCGCGCGCGGCGCGCGACCGTTGACCTTGTGTCCGAACCGGCAGCGCTCGGGGCCGCGCCAGCACCTGAGGCGACCTCCATCAAGCGGCAGGTCGGGCGAAGAGAATCAATAGGGGGCGCCGCTGATCTGCCCCGAGACATGGAGTGCCCGGCCCGCGCCCAGTTCGCGCGTTCGACCGCCGATGACGAGCGGCATCGAGACTCCCTCCTCGAGGGTCGCTTCGATGCTCCCGTTTTGCGCGATCCGGATCCCGACGGATCGGCCTCGCCACTGAAATTTGAAGGCGAGGCTGCGCCATTGCGGCGGCAGTCGCGGATCGAGGACCGGCCCCTCCCGGGTGAACGACAACCCCCCGAAGCCGAGTACCGCCGTCATCCAGACGCCGCCCAGCGCCGCGATGTGGATGCCGCCGTCGCTCGATGCGTGGGCATTGCCGAGATCGATTGCCGCGGTCTCGCGAAAATAGCCCAACGCCATGTCCAACCGTCCCAGCCTGGCCGCGACGAGCCCGTGCATCGCCCGGCTCAGGGAGCTTCCATGGCTGCAGCGCGGCTCATAATGGCTGAAGTTCCTCGCCGCCGCGTTGCCGGAGAATTCCTCCGGCAGAAGTCCCAGAAGGGCGACGACATCGGCCTGTTTGACGACCTGGGATCGGCTGATTCGTTCGCGGCCGAGGATCACGTCCATCGGCACCGACCGTCCGGAATATTTCGACAGATCGATTTCTTCGAGCTGATTGAAACCCGCGAACTGCTCGAACAACCCGGTTGCAGGATCGAAGCCCGTCGCCATCGTCTCGGCCGCGCACGACCACTCCGCGAGTTCGTCGTCGTTGAGCTTCAGCGCGGCCGAGAGACTCGCCCAGCGCGCTGGCCATCGCTCGCGCAGAAGTGTAGCTGTTTCGACTGCCCGACGGATGTTCCAGCGGGCCATGACGTTGGTGAAAGCGTTGTCATCGACATGTTCGTGATACTCGTCCGGGCCGATGACGCCGCGGATATGCCCGCGGCCGTCGGCCTCGAGTCGGGCGCGGCTCGACCAGAACCGACCGGTCTCAAGAAGGATCTCGGCGCCCGCGTCGAGAAGAAATGCTTCATCTTCGGTCGCCAACCAATACTGCCAGACGGCGTAGGCGACATCGGCGCTGATGTGCTGCTCCTGCTTGCCGCACAGGATATCGATCACCCGTCGATCGGGCCCGGTCACGTGGTCGGGCGTCGTCTCGACCCCAGTATCGGCGGACTCCCAGGCGTAGAGGGCGCCGCGCCACCCCATTCCGGCGGCTTTCGCTCGCGCGCCGTCAAGCGTGCGGAAGCGATACATCAGCAGCGACCGCGCCGCCTCGGGCCAGGTCGTGACGAAGAACGGCAGCAGGTAGATCTCGGTGTCCCAGAATACGTGCCCGCGATAGTCCTGGCCGGTCAGCGCTCGCGCGCCGATCGAAACGCGCTCGTCTGCTGGATTGGCCGCGCTGTTGAGGTGGTAGGCGGCGAATCGTAGGGCCTGCTGCGCCGCGACGTCGCCCTCGATTTCGACGTCGCTTAGCCGCCAGCGCTCCCCCCACGCGGCCTCGTGCGCCGCGACCACGCCGCGCCAACCGAGCCGTCCAGCGCCGCCGAGCTCGCGCCGGGCCTCCTCGCTCGGATCGCGGTCCAGCGCGTCCGAACGGACTACGCCCACGAAGCGCTCGAAACACACGAGCTGCGCGGGGCGGCTCGTCCAAGTCCAGGAGCGCTTCAATTCTCCGGACGAGGTCGGCGCCAGTTCGCGGCCGTCGACCCGCAGCGACGAGGAGGTCGCCATGGCGAGGCGCTTGCCGGTGCGGTGCGTGCGCCACAGGCCGATGTCGTCGTCGAGCCGTTCGACGATGAGCCCGAGATCCAGTCCCTCGAGCGAGGCTTCGAACGTGATTTCGACCCCGCCCTCCGCGATCTCGAGTTGGAGGAGCTGGAGCCCGATCGCACGCTCGCCCAGCGAAACGAGGCGCAGCGTCCGCCCGCGGATACTCACGTCGGGGTCCTTTGCGCCGGGCGCCTTCGATCGGCGGAACGCGCTCAGCAGTGCGCCCCGCTTCACGTCGAGCGTCATGCGGTGGGACGACAAGTCGCTCGGGTGATGCACCAAAGGTCCGCCAGGCAGTAGGATCCGGACCTGAAGCCAGTCGGCAGCGGGCGCCAGCCCCGGCGCGGACGGTTCCTCGCCGAGCGTGCCGAACAGTCCGGCGACATAGGTGCGCGGCGGCGCAACCCAGCGCGCGCCGCGTGTCACTCCTCGCGCCGCCCTGACGCCCAGGAAGCCGTTGCTGATCGCGAAGCGCGATTCGACGCTGGTCTCGCGCAGGGCGTCGTAGCCGACAGCGTGGAGAACCCAGGCGGAATCGGGGGTTGGCTCGAGCGCATGGTCCAGCGTCGCTTGTTCCTTCATGGCGCACACCGCTTGAGCCGCCCTTGCTTCAGCGCGTCGATCGCGACTTCGTCCAGGCTCGTCACGACGATGTCCGCGCCCGCCGCCCGGAGTCCGGCAGCGTCGCCGAGTCGGGCGACGCCGAGCGCCCTCATGCCGCCGGCGCGGGCGGCCTTGATGCCGGCGGGGGAGTCCTCGGCGACAAAACAGCAGGTGGGCTCGACCCCCAATGCCGTCGCGGCCAGAAGAAAAATCTCCGGGGCCGGCTTGCCGTGGGTCAACGTGCGTCCGCAGTCGTTGGCCCCGAACATGTCGAACAGGGTCCGACCGGCGCCCACCGCGACCGTTTGCATCATCTGGTTGGCGTTCTTCGACGACGAAGCGACGGCCATCGGCCAGCCGAGAGCCCGGATCGCCTGGACGAAACGGAGCGCGTCGGGGAAGGCCGCGACGTGTCCGGCATGAATGAGCGCCACGAGCCGCTTCTGCTTCGTCTCGGCATAGGCCGGGGCGCGCTTTTCAGCGTCTGGCACGCCGAGCGCCTCCAGCGCGGCGCGCGCGCCGCTGAGCCGCGGCTTACCGGCGACCGCCGCCTGATACAGTGCGGTGGTGAAACGCTCAGGCTCGGTCAGCCCCTGAAGCGCTTCCCGCCATGCGCGTTCATGAGGAGACGCGAGAAGAACGCCGTCGACGTCGAAAATCGCAGCCGTCAGCAATGGAAGAGGATTCATTGCGGGTCTCGCCCGCGGCGTCCGGCCAGCCGACGGAAAACCGGCGAACGATGGCCGCAAGAAGGCTGTGGTCGATCGCCTCTACTCGCAGCGGGCCCGGCCAGCGCCAGCGAGGGCGTGGCCAATGCCGTTTGCCCAGAGCGGCCAGCCAGGCTCCAACTAGCGCAGGCCACAGCGCGAATAAGCGCGGGTAGTGATTTTGAGCAGGTCCTTTTCGCGATCCTCGCTCGATGGATTTCCACCGTGCGCAGGCTGATGCAAAGATCGGGGGCAATGTTCTTGCTTGGATGGCCAGCGACGACAAGATTCAGGATTTGACGCTGCCGTCCGGTCAGACCAGCAACGCGGTGGGTCGCGGCGCCGCGAAGCTCGAAGTCGGCGTTCAGATCATCTGGCAGATAGAACGCTCGCTTCATGCTCGCCCTCATCGATCAGAAGACACCCCCGGCAGATCGGACGATAATACTCCGGCCACGTTCTTGTGACGAGGCCTCCTCGTGCGCAAGATTGACGCTGGCGAGGACGTTCGCCATGCCAATCGCAGTAGCGACAGAGCCGCAGGCGTCGAGAAGGCATTGTCACACTGGCCAAGAATAGGCGATTTTGCTCGCCCCGTCGCCGATCCAAAGTCAGTCTCGGCTCGACACCTCCAGTTTGCACCGGACTGCAGGTTGCAGTGAATTCGCCGCGCCTAAAGGACGGTTGCGGCTTCCACCTTCTTCGCCGGGGCTTTCGACGGTTTGTCACTCGCCTCGGCTCCGACGAAATCGAGGACTACGCGGCCAGCGACCTTGCCGTGCTCAAGCCGGTCAAAGACCTTGTTGATCGCCGACAACGGCTGCAACTCGATATCGGCCTTGACTTTGCCCTGCGCGGCGAACGCGAGCGTCTCGGCCATATCCTCGCGATTGCCGACGAAGGAGCCGCGAATGGTGATGCAATTGGCCACCACGTCGAACAGCGGAACCGGAAAATCGCCGGGCGGCAACCCGACCAGCACGCAGGTGCCGCGCTTGCGCGTCATGCCGACGCCCTGCTTGAACGCGCCGAGCGAGGGCGCCGTGATGAGGACGCCATGCGCGCCGCCGCTGGTACCCTTCTTGACGGCCTCGACCGCGCCGGCGTGGCTGGCGTTGACTGTGAGATCGGCGCCCAGCTTCTTGGCGAGCGCAAGCTTGCCGTCGTCGATGTCGACGGCGCAGACCTGCAGGCCCATGACCTTGGCGTATTGAACGGCAAGGTGGCCAAGGCCGCCGGCGCCGGAAATGACGACCCATTCTCCGGCCTTCGCCTTGGTCTCCTTGATGCCCTTGTAAGTGGTGATGCCGGCGCAGATGAGGGGCGCGGCCCGCCTGGCGTCAAGGCCAGCCGGCACATGGGCGACATAGTTCGGATCGGCGAGGAGATATTCGGCAAAGCCGCCATTCCTGGTGTAGCCGCCGAACTCGGCTTTGGCGCAGACCGTCTCCCAGGCCGTCAGGCAATATTCACAATGACCGCAGGCCGAGTAGAGCCAGGGCACGCCGACGCGGTCGCCCTCCTTCACGATGGTGACGCCTGCGCCGACCGCCGCGACAAGGCCGATCGCCTCGTGGCCTGGGATGAACGGAAGCTTGGGCTTCAACGGCCAGTCGCCGGTCGCGGCGTGGAGGTCGGTGTGGCAGACGCCGCAGGCCTCCGTCTTGACGAGAATCTGGCCGGGCCCAGGCGACGGCACATCCCATTCCTGAAACACCAAGGGATTGCCGAAATGTTCGACGACGGCGACATGCATCTTGCGGACCATGACATACTCCTTTGTTGAAACTCGGCGTTGGGCGTAAACGGCTCGGCTAGCCCTCAGGCGGCGGCAGACAGTCCGAGGCCGCGGACGGCCTCGATCATCTTGACGAGGACGGCGAGCGCGTCGCCGTAGACCATGTTGCAATTGTCGCCGTAGAACAGCGCGTTCTGGATGCCGGCGTAGCCGACGCCCTCGCCGCGCTTGACGACATAGACCTGCTTGGCCTTGTCGGCGTTGAGGATCGGCATGCCGAAAATCGGCGAGGATTTGTCGCTGCGCGCCGCCGGATTCACGACGTCATTGGCGCCGATCACCAGCGCCACATCGGTCTCGGCGAACTGGTCGTTGATGTCCTCGAGCTGGAAGATGAGATCGTAGGGGACGCCGGCCTCGGCCAGCAGCACGTCCATCTGGCCGGGCATGCGGCCAGCCACGGGGTGGATGGCGAATTTCACTCCGACGCCCGCGCCCTGCAGCAGCTTGACGAATTCATAGAGCTTCTGCTGGCCTTGCGCGACGGCGAGGCCATAACCAGGCACAATGATGACGGTCTTGGCGTAGCGCATGAAAATACCCGCGTCGTCGGCCTGGACCGGCTTGAGGCTGCCTTTGATGTCGCTGTGCTTGTGCTTGGAGGGCGTTCCGAAATTCGTGAACAGCACATTGGCGACCGAGCGGTTCATCGCTCTGGCCATCAGCAGCGTCAGCAGCATGCCGGCGGCGCCGACCACCATGCCCGCGATCATCAGCGCCGGATTCTCCAGCACGAAGCCCTCGAGGCCGACCGCCAGGCCCGTGAAAGCGTTGTAGATCGAGATGACGACCGGCATATCGGCGCCGCCGATCGGCAGCGTCATCAGGATGCCGAAGAACAGCGCAAGAGCGAAGAACAGCCCGATCACGCCGGGTAAAGGAATGAGCGGGGCGGCGGCGGCCAGCACGATGAAGACGATATAGCCCCCGACCGCCAGCGTCGCGGCGAGGATCGCCGCGTTGAAGGCCTGCTGCCCGGCCACGCGCAGCGGCTTTGCGAGGATGCCATCGAGCTTGGCCCAGGCGATCAGCGAGCCCGACAGCGACACCGCGCCGATCAGCGCGCCGACCAGCGTGACGACGATTTGGGTCGCGCCCTCCGTCTTGGCGCCGAACAGTTCGACGGCGGCGATGGCGCCCGCCGCTCCGCCGCCCATGCCGTTATAGAGCGCGACCATTTGCGGCATGGCGGTCATCGCGACAGTGCGGCCGCTCCACCAGGCAAGGCCGCCGCCGAGCGCGAGCGCGATCGCGGCGAGCGCGATATTGACCGGCAGAAACGGCCGCGCGGCGGCGCTGACATCGAAGGCGTAGAGGAAGCTCGCAGCAACGGCGACAAGCATGCCAAGGCCCGCGACGAAGATCCCCGACGGCGCCGTCACCGGCGAGGACATGCGTTTGAGGCCAAACAGCAAGAGGAAAGCCGCCGCGAGATCGACGGCGCCGATGGTCAGTTGCGGGATCATATTCAGCATGACGGCTCCTCAGGCTTTCTTCGGATGATGGGCCTTCGGGTGGCGGGATTTCGCCGCTTTTGGCTTGTGCTCGCTGGTCTGGAACATGGCGAGCATGCGATCGGTGACGGCATAGCCGCCCGCCGCGTTGCCGGCGCCCAGCAGGACGGCGAAGAAGCCGATCGCCTGCTCTGTCGTCGAACTCGCGTTGAGAAGGGCGTAGAGGCCGCCGACCACCACGATGCCGTGCACGAAATTGGAGCCGGACATCAGCGGCGTATGCAGGATCGCCGGCACGTGGCCGATGATGACCCAGCCGGCAAAGGCGGCGAGCATGAAAATATAGAGGGCGACGAAGCCGGTGATGGGCATCAGCGATGGCATGGCGTTCTCCTGCGTTGGCTCACGCAACCTTGGCGGCGGGCTTGGGCGCCGCGCTATTGGCGGGGGAGGGGGATTGGGCTTTCGCCTCGGCGTATTTGGCCATCTTGCCGTCATGGGTGAGGGCGGTTTTGGCCAGCACCTCGTCGTCCCAGTCGATCGTGACGACATTGTCCTTCAGCATCAGGACCAGGAGATTGAACTGGTTCTTCGAATAGAGCTCGCTGGCGTCCTCGCCGAGCAGGGAAGGCACGTTGAGCGGCGCGGCGATCGTCACCGGTCCGACCCGCACCGTCTTGCCTGGCTCGGTATCCTCGCAATTGCCGCCCCCTTCGGCGGAAAGATCGACGATCACCGCTCCCGCCTTCATGCCAGCGACCTGCTTGGCGCTGATGAGCTTGGGCGAGGCGCGGCCGGGAATGGCGGCGGTGGTGATGATGAGATCGGCTTGCTGGATGTGCTGGGTCAGTGCGGCGGCGACCTTGGCCTGTTCGTCGGAGGTCAGCGCTCGCGCATAGCCGCCCGCCCCGCGCGCATCGACGCCGGTTTCGACGAATGTCGCCCCTAACGACCTTGCCTGCTCGCCCGTCTCCGGACGCACGTCATAGCCTTCGACAACTGCGCCCAGGCGATGGGCGGTGGCGATCGCCTCGAGGCCCGCGACGCCGAGGCCCATCACCAGAACCTTGGCCGGGCCGATTGCGCCGGCCGCCGAGGTGATCTTGGGCAGGATGCGCGCCAAAAGAGTCGAGCCGAGTTGCACCGCGTAATAGCCGGCCAAAGCCGACTGGCTCGACAAAGCGTCCATCGACTGGGCCCGCGTGATGCGCGGAATCCGCTCCATCGCAAAGCAGGTGATTTTCTTGTCGAGCAGGCGCCGCACCAGCGCCGGCTCCTTTTGCGCATAGATGAAGGAGAGGAGGATGGCCCCCTCCTTCATCGCCTCGACGACCTCCAGAGCCGGCGGCTGCACGGCCAAGACGATATCGGCCTCTCGCACCAGTTCCTTGCGATCGACGAAAAAGACGACGTCCTTGAACGCCGCGTCGGCCAGCCGGATCGCCTCGCCGGCGCCCGACTGCATATGCAGCCTGGCGCCGAGCTTGATGAGCTTGGCCGCGACCGCGGGCGCGAGCGCCACCCGCCGCTCGTGCGGCTGGGTCTCCTTGAGAACGGCGACATTGACGTACATGACGGCTCCAGTTCGCGGCGATCAGTGTTCGATGGGGCACGAGCGAGGCGCGGCGCGGCGACCAAGAAGGGTTCGCGGGCGCCTCGCCGCTGCTCGATGCGGCGGCGCCTTACACCGGCGCTTCGACCGCCGCGTAGCGCACCAGTTTCTTGTTGACGAATTCCTGGATGCCCATGTCGCCGAGCTCGCGCCCGTAGCCGGAATCCTTGATGCCGCCAAATGGCAGTTCGGCGTCGGACCAGGAAATATTGTTGACGAACATCATGCCGGTCTCGATCCGGCTCGCCACGCGCTTGCCGCGCGCAATGTCCTTGGTGAAGACCGAGCCGCCGAGACCGAAATCGGAATTATTGGCCAAAGCGATGGCCGCCTCTTCGTCCTTGACCCGGAAGAACATCGCCACCGGCCCGAAGAACTCGTCGCGAAAAGCCGGGTTGTCCGGCGCGACGTCGGTGAGGATCGTCGGCTGCATGAACGATCCCGCGCGATCGACCCGCTTGCCGCCCATCAGCACCTTGGCTCCGTGCGACACGGCGACATCGACCTGTTTGAGGAGATCGACCAGGGCCGATTCGGTCGATAGCGGGCCCATCGTCGTCTTCTCGTCCAAGGGATCGCCGGCCTTGAGGGCGCCGAGCGCCGCCTTGAACTTTTCCAGGAACTTGTCGGCGAGCTTGTCGACGACGATGAACCGTTTGGCGGCGCAGCAGGTCTGCCCCGTATTGTACATGCGTCCCCAGACGGCCCATTTGATGGTGTGTTCGAGATCGGCGTCTTCGAGCACGATGAAGGCGTCGGCGCCGCCCAACTCCATCGAGGACGGCTTGAGGTTCTGGCCGGCGCGCGCCGCGATGCTCCTGCCGGCCGCGACGCTGCCGGTCAGCGCGACGCCCTTGATGCGCGGATCGTCGATTACGTGGTCCGACTGTTCATGCGATATGAGAAGATTGGTGTACAGTCCGACCGGCGCGCCCGCGTCGATCCACAGCTTTTCGAAGGCGATGGCGCATTGCGGGACGCAACCGGCGTGCTTGACCATCAAAACGTTGCCCGCCATCAGATGGGGACCGGCGACGCGCGCGAGCTGGTAATAGGGAAAGTTCCAGGGCTCCACGCCGAAGATCACGCCGATCGGGCTGCTCTCCATATGACCTTCGCCAAGGCTCGGATGGAGTTGGACATCGGCAAGGAAGCGTTCGGCGTTCTTGGCGTAATAGGCTAGGATATTCGAACTGAACTCCACTTCCCCCCGCGCCTCGCCGATCCGCTTGCCCATCTCCATCGTCATCGTATGCGCAAGCTCGTCAACCCTTTCATGCATGAGGGCGGCGGCTTTGGCGACGACGACCGCGCGCTGAGCGTAAGTCTTGCGCCGCCAGGTCTCAAAACAGGTCGTCGCGGCCTTGAGCTTGGTCTCGAATTCCTCGTCAGTGATTTCCTTGAACTTCTTCAGCAGCTTTCCGTCGTATGGGTTGACGCTTTGGTAGGTCATGGCTTCGTCCTCTGTCGTGATCATCGCGCGGGTCGCCGCGCGATGTCGTAATAATTCCTCTCAAGCTTCGATGATCACCTTGAGCGCTTTCGTGTCGGCCGCGTGCCCGAAGGTCTCATAGGCGTCGAGGATGCGCTCCAGCTTGAAGCGGTGCGTGATGAGGCGTTTGGGATCGATCTTGTGGGAGCGGACGGTGTTGAGCAGCATTGGCGTGCTCACCGTGTCGACCAGTCGCGTTGTGATGGTGATGTTGCGGTCCCAGAGATTCTCCAAATGGAGATCCACTTTCGTTCCATGCACCCCGATATTGGCGATGACGCCGCCCTGCGCGACGAGTTTCTCACATAGCTCGAAGGTTGCGGGAATGCCGACCGCCTCAATGGCGGCGTCGACGCCGCGCCCGCCGGTCATCTTCATGACCGTCTCGACGGCTCTGCCGTTGGCGCTGTTGACGGTCGCCGTGGCGCCGAAGCGCTTGGCGACTTCCAGGCGATTGTCATCGAGATCGATCATGATGATCTCGGCGGGCGAATAGAACTGCGCGGTCAGCAGGGCCGCCAGGCCGATCGGTCCCGAACCGACGATGGCGACGGACCCGCCGGGTTGGACTTTGCCGTTGAGCACGCCGCATTCGAAGCCGGTCGGCAGAATGTCGCTCAGCATCACCAACGCTTCTTCGTCGGCGCCGTCAGGGATCGGATAGAGGCTCGTGTCGGCATAGGGAATGCGGACAAACTCGGCCTGCGTCCCGTCGATCTTGTTGCCGAGAATCCAGCCGCCGGTCGTGCAGTGCGAATACATGAGCTTGCGGCAAGCCGCGCATTTGCCGCAGGCGGTGATGCAGGAGATCAGCACGCGGTCGCCGGGCTTGAACGCCGTGACGGCCGGCCCGACTTTCTCGATGATTCCGACGCCTTCGTGACCCAGAATGCGGCCGGGCTCGCAGGTCGGCACGTCGCCCTTGAGGATGTGCAGGTCGGTGCCGCAGATCGTCGTTTTGGTTATCTTGACGATCGCATCCGTCGGCTTGGCGATTTCGGGTTTTGGACGCTCTTCGAGGGCCTTCTTTCCCGGACCGTGATAAATGAAGGCCTTCATCGTTGAAATCTTTATGTTCATGGCTGAAATCCTTAGGGTTGTGAGGCGGGCGCGGGGTGTAGGATCGCTGCAGGCGACAAAAAAACTCTAGGCGTTAAGTCGCCGCAACGCGTCGCGGTCCTTCACCCAAATCTGACGGGCGGAGGGAAGCTCAATGAATGCCTCTCGCTCCAATTGCGAAAAAGTTCTCGATACCGTTTCAACGGTAAGTCCCAAATAATCGCCGATATCCTGCCGCGTCATTGCCAAGGAGATCACTTTCGCATCCGGCATAGGCTCAGAGACCTCGATTAGGAATGCCGCGACTTTCTCAACGGCGCTTCCACGTCCAAGCAACAGCGAATGCTCCTGGGCCCGCGCTAGGTTTCGCATCGCGTACAAGAAAAGCTGACGCGACAGCACCTCGTCATTCGCCGCCAACGCTTCAATTCCTCGCCGGCGGTACGAGATGACGGTACAGTCACTGACGGCTTCGGCGCATAGGCTGTGGGAGTGCCGCATTTCAAGGCCGAACAAATCGCCGGCGATATGGAAGGCATCGATCTGCCGCCGGCCATCGCCGAGGAATTTGCAAGTGCGAACGACGCCCGACACGACCTTGTAGAAAATGTCTGCCTCGTCGCCCTCTTCGTAAATGTCCCGGTTCTGGGCAAAATTCAGAACCGGCCCGAGCGCGCGCAGGCATCCTCCAAGATTGGACGTGTCCCCAATGGGCGCTATGGTCGAATGACGCGAGAGGATGTCCCGCCTCGTCGACGCTGGGAGATCCACCGAATGGGACAGGTGGGTCATTGAGAGCTCCATGGTGGTTAAAGAGTGCCCTCCTTATTAAGGATCGTGGTCATAGCCGTATATTCGGTTAGGTCCTCAGGGATTCTACTTAGTCGCCGACACGCGCCGCCTCCACATGGCGCTCCTCTAGGAGGGCGATCACCTCAGGGAGCGGGCGAAAGAGAATTGCCGGATCGTGGCGGTCCTGCAGCCCGCAGCTTGCGGCCCACGGTGTTGATCAACTCGCGAGGCGTTGGTGAGGAAGTTTCACTCAAGCAGGGCGGGAGTGATTTGCCTGTCGTGACCCAACACCTCTTGGATTCTCTCCAGGAGCGAACCGTTCAGAATCGGCTTTTCAAGAACATACCGAACGCCAACGGTAGCCGCCCGGCGGCGGAGCGTAGCGCTGGCATAGCTGGTCAGGAGAATGGCCGGAAGCGTCGCGCGCCGAGCGGCCAAAAAGTCCAAGACCTCGAAGCCGTCCATGAGCGGCATGTTGCACTCCATGACGACGCACCGCCCATGCGGCAAATCGGGATGTCGAAGTAATTCTGCCCCGCTCCCACATGGACGCACCGTCAAGCCTTCAAGCTCCAGGGCGAACCGGAGGGATTCGCGGACGGCAAGATCGTTGTCGACCACAAAGATGATGTCTTGTCCGTGAGTCATTGATTGAAGCTCCGCCCAATCCACCCGTTTCGCCTTACATTGCAAAAAAAAGGAATTGTAGGAGCGCTGGCGCACCGCGCCTTGATCTAACGCAAGGTGTGAATGTGAAGGAAGGGACTCGGATCCGGCCGGGTCACAAAGCCGCTAAGTGGCGCTATTTTGTGCCGCCATGGACATACGCAAGAGGCCGGAGAGGCTGCTGGCGCCCATCTTGGTCATGACGTTCGCTCGATGCACCTCCACCGTTCGCGGGCTTAGACTGAGGTCATAGGCAATTGTCTTATTCGGATTCCCGGCCAATAAGCCCTCGAGGACCTCTCGCTCGCGAGCCGAGAGCGACTGCAGCTTAGCCTGAATCTGCGTAACTTCGGTCTCCCGGCGCCCAGCATGGTCGTAATGGTCGAGGGCGATCCGGATGGCGGCGAGCATCACTTCGCCGTCGAACGGCTTTTCGATGAAATCCACAGCGCCCGCTTTCATCGCCTCCACGGCGAGCGAGACATCGGCGTGACCGGTAATGATAATCACTGGCAGGCGCATCCCCAGTTCTTGCAAGCGGCGCTGCAGTTGCAATCCATCGATTCCGGGCATTCGAACGTCGCTGATAATGCAGCCGGGTTGCAGAGTGCTGAGCGCATCGAGAAACGCCAAAGAGGATTCGTAGACCCGCACCGCCAAGCCTGCCGAACTCAGTAGGAACGCCAGAGACTGTCGGACCCCATCGTCATCGTCGATGAGATGCACCACTCCATTAGCCGCCATCGCCAAGATCCTTCCTCTCGATGGTTTTAAGGGTCAACCGGAAGACGGCTCCGCCGCCGGGATTGGGCTCCGCCCATAGGCGGCCCCCGTGGGACTCGACGATCGTTCGCGAAATCGACAATCCCACGCCCATCCCATGTCGCTTGGTGGTCACGAAGGGTTGAAAGAGCTGCTCGGCAATCTCGGGTGCAATGCCTGGCCCCGTGTCGGATACGAAGACCTGCACGGTCTCCTTGTCGAGTTGATGAGTAGAGACAGTCAACTCACGCCGGGATGTCTCTTGCATCGCCTCGACGGCGTTGCGCATCAGATTGTGCAAGACTTGCTGAATCTGAATCTTGTCTGCAAGAACGAACGCCACTCGTGCGTCAAACTCGAACGACACCCGCACCCCGGCCTCTTTTGCGCCGACTAGCGCGAGCGCGCTCGCCTCCTCAATCAACTTGACCAAGTCCTCAACCCGCCGCTCGCTTTCCCCGCGCGAAACGAACTCACGGAGTCGTCGGATGATTTGCCCCGCACGCAAGGCCTGCTCTCCCGCTCGATCAAGGGCCTCGCGCACGATCGGAAGACTGTCAATCTGCCCGCTCTCGAGGAGCCGCCGACCGCCGTTCAAATAATTAGCCACCGCGGTAAGGGGCTGATTAAGCTCGTGCGCCAGCATCGAGGCCATCTCTCCCAGCGCAGTGAACCGGGACATATGGATGAGCTCCGCCTGCAAATCATGGAGACGCTGCTGAGTCTCCTGACGTTCGGTGATGTCGCGTACGAACCCGGTGAAGAACCGGCGTTCGCCTGAGCGCATCTCGCCCACCGCAAGCTCCATGGGAAATGTTGAGCCGTCCTTGCGCTGCCCCACCACGATGCGGCCGATCCCGATGATGCGCCGCTCGCCTGTCGTCAGATACCGAGCCAAGTAGTCATCATGCTGCTCGCGGTAGGACGTCGGCATGAGGATGCTGACGTTGCGTCCGATCGCCTCGTTCGGCGAATAACCGAAGAGGCGTTCGGCCGTCGCGCTGAAAGACTGCACGACGCCGTCGATGTCGATGACGATCATCGCGTCGGGGACCGTGTCGAGCACAGACTGCAGGTGCGCTTCCCGTTCCGCGAGCGCGGTTTGTGCGCGCTTGGTCGCCGTGATGTCGCGTGCGACCTTTGAAGCCCCGAGCAAACGGCCCGAGCTGTCCCAGACCGGGGACACCGTCACTGACACATCGATGATTTCGCCATCTTTCCTGCGGCGGCGCGTTTCGAAATGTTCCACCCGCTCGCCCCGCTTGATCCGGTCGAGAATGGTCGCGGTCTCTGTATCTTGTCCCTCGGGCATGGTGATCGAGATCGATCTTCCGACAATCTCCTCGGCCCGATATCCAAAGACTATTTCGGCGCCCCGATTCCAGTCCGTGACGATGCCGTCGAGCGTTTTTCCCACGATTGCGTCGTCCGACGAGGCGACGATCGCGGCCAGACGGCTGTTGGCCTCTTCAGCTGTCTTTCGCAGCATCATGTCGAGAAAAACCCCTCGGACCTCCGTGGCATGTCCGTGAAGGTTGAAAGGCCGTCCGCGCATGCAGAGCCAGCGGCCCTCGCCGCCCGCCGATAACGTGCGAAAGTCAAGATCGCATTCGCTGCCGGTTGCGCGGCATTGACGAAGCGAATGATTTGTTGGGGATCGGTCGTCTGGGTGAATTCGCGAAAGAAATTCGGAATATTCGATGGATTCGGTCCGTACGCCAAAGAGCTCGCGGGAACGAAGCGACAAGCGAATGGCGTTGGCCACAAAATCCCAGTGCCAAATACCTATGCCTGCCGCTTCGATGGCGAGCATGCAGTCATCTTCGCCCTCAAGAACAGCGGGCGAAACGTGGCCAACAGTTTCCGTGATCATCGGTAGTAACGCGAGGCGAAGCTAGGGGTTCCGAAACAGCGACCGGCTTCTTTCCCGCCGCTGGCCCGGTTCGAAGGGCCAGCGGTGCTCTCCCACCATCACATTATGGCGATATCGTTCTCGACCGAGGTCGCGCCGGGAGCCCCCCACGCGGTAGACGCGGCCACTTGCCGGTCGTGCCAAGAGTGGACAGTCCCGGTGAGCGTGACATTGCCGCCCTTCGCGCTCACAGTCACTTCCTTGGGGTCGAAAAATACCGAGCGATGCAAAGCATGCGTGATGTCGTCGCTGAGGCTCGAAACATTGATCCTTGGCTTGATCGTGGTCTGGTCAGAGACGCCGACAACCCCAAACAACCCGCGAACGTCTTGTTCCGCGGCCTGTTTCTGGTAATACCAGTCGACTTCCCCACTTAGGGTGACCCATCCTTTTTCGACCTTCACCTTGACCGCGTCGCGCGGGACCGACACATCCCATGAGAGACGTTCGATTGCGGCCGCCGCTATTTCTTCGTCCCCCCGCTTTGTCCCGAAGGGAAGTCGGACTTCGATTTCTTCTGCGACCGCCTTGACGCCCTTTACCCGGCCGGCCGCCGACTCGGCCGCGCGCTTCTCCATATAGCTTTCGACGTGGCCGGTGAGGGCTACGACGCCAGCCTTCGCCGTAACGCCGATATGAGCGGCGGTGATGCTGGGCTCCCATTTCAATTCCGCGAGAACGGCCTGTTGCAATTGACTGTCGTTAGACATTTAATCCTCCAAAGTAGTCGATGCGAGGTGTCCTTCGGCGTTCGCGACGTCGACACACCAACGCTTCCGGCGGACAATCTCTGGATCCAGCGCCAGTCGCCATGATGTGGATCAAGGCGCCGCGTTCTCGTCAAATTGAGATAGTGGCCAGAATTCGAGGACATTCGCCCGCCATGTTCCAGACGTCGAACGCGGTCACGCCGCCGGAGAACGTGATCCTTGGATGCGTTGAAGCCACAATCGCGCCATATATTTTTCTGGCGCTGCGTCGGTGGTCACACCACCTTCGCTCGATGCCGAGTTGACGGGGGCCGGTGTCCAATCGTGTCTAAAAATGGCGACGATCTGGGGCCGAATTCATCCCGCCGCAGACTTCTTCGGTGCGCCTCTGGTAGCTGTGCGGTAGCTAGCGCCAAAAAACGCGCAGTCTAGTTTCCGTCAAAAATTGAAATCATTGGCGCACGCGAAGGGATTCGAACCCCTGGCCTCTGCCTTCGGAGGGCAGGTGTCCGCACTCGGTCAAACTGACCAGATAGCGGAGAAACCGAGTGCTACCGCCCGTTTGTGACTCGGTGGCGACAGCGTGGCGACAAATTCAAAATGGAAAAGTGGCGACTGAAATAACGGAAGATAATAGTCTAATAAAATTAGCTACTTATGATGGAGCGGGTGAAGGGAATCGAACCCTCGTATTCAGCTTGGAAGGCTGCTGCTCTACCATTGAGCTACACCCGCGATTTCAATGATTTAGACTGCTCTCGGCGTCTTGCCGTCTCCCCTTGCTCCCCGCGGCGCGATTCCTCGCTGGCTGCGACCGCGCTTTCCTAACGCAATCTCGCAAGAAGGTCACGCCCTCTTCGCAATTCCCCTGTCCGGCAACGCGGCGGCCCGGAAGAACGGATTCGCGATGGGCGCCTTACGCGCCGGCCGGCCGCTCGCGACGCCGTCATCGCAGCGATCGAAATCACCCGCCCGCCAGGCGTTTCGATTTGAAAGCAAGAGCCGGAGTGCGGCTCCTCGCCAAAGCGAGCAACGTCCCTCGGATGGCAATTCGAGGAGAGAACCATGAACGCAATCGCAACCCAGGCCGAAGCTGCAACGGAACAAATCCGCTTCGGTTTTGCCGAGTTTTCCCTTGGCGCCGTGTTGGTCGCCGCCACCGACAAGGGCATCGCCGCGATCCTCATGGGCGACGACCGGGCAGCGCTCCGGCGCGAACTCGCCGCCGCGTTTCCTCAGAGCCGGCTCGAAGCCGACCCGGCGGGCCTTCAGGGCGCCATCGCGAGGGTCGTCGCGGTGCTGGAGAACCCCGGCGCGCGCCACGATCTCCCGCTCGACATTCGCGGCACGGCGGTGGAGCGAGCCGTCTGGCAGGCGCTGCGCGACGTCCCGGCGGGAAAGACCATCGCCTATAGCCAAATCGCCAAGGCGTTGCCGCTGCCGGCGAGCGCCCAGGACGTCGGCGCCGCCTGCGCCGCCAACCTGCTTGCCGTGGCCATTCCCTGCCACCGGGTCGTCAAGGCCGACGGCTCGATTTCCGGATACCGCTGGAGCGTGCGCCGGAAAAAGGCGCTCCTTCGTCGCGAGGCCCAGGCATGAGCGGGATGATCGATTTCCCCGCCGGAGGCGACCGCGTCGAAGCCATCGACGGGTCCGCGCTCTATGCCGATCTCGATGCGCAGGGATGGGCGATATTGCCGAAGCTGCTTTCGCACGAGGCATGCGAGGCGATCGCCGGCCTTTATGGCGGGCAGTCGGGATTTCGCAGCCATGTCGTCATGGCCCGGCACGGTTTCGGACGCGGCGAATATCGCTATTTCGCCTATCCGCTGCCGCCGCTGATCGAGCGGTTGCGCAGCGCGCTCTATGCGCGGCTCGCGCCGATCGCCAATGACTGGCACGAAAGGATGGCAATGGCGGTCCGTTTTCCCCCCGACCACTTGGCCTTCCTCGAGCGTTGCCATCAGGCCGGGCAAAACCGCCCGACGCCGCTCCTGCTTCAATATGGCCCCGGCGACCACAATTGCCTGCACCAGGACCTCTATGGCGAGCATGTCTTCCCGTTGCAGGTCGCGATATTGCTCAGCGAACCGGGCGAAGACTTCGCGGGCGGGGAATTCGTTCTCACCGAGCAGCGCCCGCGCACGCAGACGCGCGTCGCGGTGGCGCCGCTCGTAAAAGGCGACGCCGTGGCGTTCGCGGTCAACAGCCGGCCCGTGCAAGGCGCGCGCGGCCCCTACCGCGTCAAGATGCGTCACGGCGTCAGCAGGCTGCGCTCGGGCCGTCGCCACACCCTCGGGATCATCTTCCACGATGCCGTCTGATCGTCCCTGGCGGACGTTCCGTCCGCACCGAGCCGGTGAACGCGAACGCAAATCCATCTATTGCATCAAGCCTGCCGCCCGCAAGGCATCCTCGATGACCTTTCTGACGCCAGAGACTGGAGGAGCCGAAGGGATCGGCGCTCTCGCGTCTGGCGCGCGATCGTTCGGCGCTGCGCGACGCGACTTTTCCGATAAGCCATCGCCGGACAAGCCGGGCGACGGGAAAACAGCCGGTCCCTGACGCTCCCCTGATGCGACGCGCGCTTCGCTGGCAGCGGCCAGACCCCAGAAGCCGGCTATGCGGAACGTGGAAGAGATGCCGACATCCAGCATGAAAGGCCCGCTCTCGCCGTAGCCGTCCGCGCCGGTCGTTTTGAGCGGCGCGCCATGACCCATGCCGGTAATGCTGTACGCCTCGATGATTTCGCGGCCTCGCGCGTTGCGCCAAACCTGCCGGGAATATCCGTCAACGACGGCGGCATAAGTTGGCGTCTGGCTAACCTCATGCACACCGCGCCATTGCGCGAGGATGGCCGCCATATTGGAAGGAGCGACGGTATGATCGGCGGTTCCGTGCCAGATCGAGATCGTGGGCCACGGGCCGTCATGGTTCGACGCGCCGCGAACGAGCGATTGCAGGGCAGAGTCGGACGGGCCTCCATGTCCCCGCATCCGGTCGAACGCTTCGGGGACGTTCGTCGCGCACCCATAAGGAAGGCCCGCGATGATCGCCCCGCCAGCGAATAAATCGGGATAGGCGGCCAACATCACGGATGTCATGGCGCCGCCCGCCGAAAGGCCGGTGATGAAGACGCGCTTGCGGTCTATGCCGTGGATGACGATGAGCGTTTCGACCATCTGCCGGATCGAAAGAGCCTCGCCGCTATCGCGTCCGCTGTCGCCAGGCAGGAACCAGTTGAAGCAGAGATTGGCGTTGTTGGAACGTTGCTGCTCGGGAAACAACAAAGCGAATCCCGCCCGATCGGCAAGACGCGACCAGCCGGAGCCATGATCGTAGTCCGCCGCTGTTTGCGTGCAGCCGTGCAGCACAACCACCAGCGGAGCCTTGGCGGGCAAGCTTTCTGGCGCGTAAGTCCTCGCTCGCAGGGCGCCGGGATTGGAACCGAACGAGGAAAGGTCCGACAGGCGGTCAGGCGCGTGGACTTTTTGATGACCGACCGTTCGCGCACGCAACGCGGCCAGGCGCCCGATTGTGTCCCCCAACGATCTCATATTTGCACCCTCGTTCGCCCCGCCGAATTCTCGGCGCTGCAGACAACGTGTTGTGAGCCAGATCGTTGCTGCACCGCACAAACTTGCGCAACCGTTATCGCCGTCGGCAGGCGAATCGCGATCGCTGCGAGGCCAGATTTTCTTTTTGCATGCGGAACGCTTTGAGGACATCGCCGTTGAAGCGAACTGACATTTCTAAGCAAATATTGGAGGAAGCTCATGGGACGCGGAATTCTACTTTGGCTTATCGGCGTGCCGATCCCGATCATCATCCTTCTCGCGCTTTTCGTCCGCTGAACGCGCGGTTTATTTTCTTGATCACGATCGAATAGGAGCTTTTCATGTCGGATGCAGTCTTCACCTCCCGCAACGCATTGAGGGGAGACGAGGCGTCGGCCTCGGGCGTCTCATGGGCCGCGGTCATAGCCGGCGCATTCGTCGCCTCGGCGTTTTCGCTGGCGCTGCTGGCGCTGGGCGCGGGCCTCGGCCTCGTGTCCATTTCGCCATGGTCGAGCAACAATATGTCGATTACGACGTTCGGCGTCCTGGCGGCTGCCTGGTTCATCGCGGTGCAATTATTCGCCTCGGGGATTGGCGGGTATCTGGCCGGTCGCTTGCGCACTCGTTGGGTGAACGTCCATACGGATGAAGTCTATTTTCGCGATACGGCGCACGGGCTGCTGGTTTGGGCGGTCGGCGCCGTCCTCAGCGCCGCTTTACTCACTTCCGCCGCTTCGTCTTTGGCCAGCGGAGCGGCTCATGTAGGGGCCGCGGCGGCGCAAGGCGCTGGAAGCGCCATGACCGGACCGGCCGCGCAAGTCGCGGGCCAGGCGATGGGAAGAGCCGGCGGTTCCAACGCCTATTTCACTGATATGCTTTTGCGCAGCGACCACCCGCCTGCGCAGGGCGGCGACGAGGCGGTCTCGCGCGCGGAGATGGGGCGCATTCTTGCCCGCGCCGTCGCATCGGGCGATCTGTCGGCGCCCGACAAGGCCTATGTGACGCAGGTCGTCGCCGCCCGCACGGGACTGAGCCAGGCCGACGCGGAGAAGCGCGTCTCCGACGTCGCGGACCAGGCGAAAAATGCGGCTGCCCAAGCCGTCGAGACCGCCAAGCAGGCCGCCGACGCGGCGCGCAAGACCGGCGTCTATGTCGCGCTATGGGCCTTCATATCGCTGCTGATCGGCGCCTTCTCGGCCAGCTATATGGCGACGGTGGGTGGCCGTATTCGCGACGACATGCCGGCGATGGGCTCCACGATATAGGCGTTTCACCGGCGCGAGGTCGGAACTTAAACCAACCGGCTTCGTTGTCCCTGCCGATACGTAACGTAACCTGGAAGGATTACCGATGACCGAGAAAGCGCTCAACGATCTGTTCTACGACACGCTGAAAGACATCTACTTCGCAGAGCGGCAGATTCTCAAGGGCCTGCCGAAGATGGCCAAGGCCGCCAAATCCGCGGAGCTCAAGACCGCGTTCTTGACGCATCGCGACGAAACGGAAGTTCACGTCGAGCGGCTTCAACAGGTGTTCGAGATCCTCGGCAAGCGCGCCCAGGCGAAGACCTGCGAAGCCATCAAGGGAATTCTCGAGGAAGGCGACGAAGTGATGGAGGATTATGCGGGCAGCGCCGCCCTCGACGCCGGTCTTGTCGCCGGCGGCCAGGCCGTGGAGCATTACGAAATGTCGCGTTACGGCACGCTGAAGACCTGGGCCTTGCAACTCGGCATGAAAGACGCCGCCGCGCTTCTGGATCAGACCCTTCAGGAAGAAAAGAAGGCGGACGCGCTGCTCAGCAAGCTCGCTCAGTCGACGATCAATCTCAAGGCGGCCTGACGGCCGTTTCAACGGCCCGCGCTCAGTCTTGGCGGATCGGCGCGGGCCGACCACACCTCACGCCATCGCGGCGGCCGGCAACAGGCTGGCCGCCTATGAAACAGGGAAAACGATTATGGACAACGATCGCATCAAGGGCGCCGCCGAGGAAATGGGTGGCAAAATACAGAATGCTTCGGCTGGCGTCGCCGACTACGCCAGGTCGCAGGCGAAGGGTCTGTCGGCCAAGGCCGAGAACTCGATCGAAAACGGCTATGCGCGCGCCAAAGACGCGGCGCGCAACGTTTCCGACAGCGCTTCGGAGCTTGCCGCCGACGCCTATGATCGCGGCGGTCAATACCTGCGAGACGGCAGTCGTCTCGTCGCCAGGCAGGTCGGCGACAACGCTCTTTCCGCTCTCTTGCTGGCGGGCGCGGCGGGATATCTTCTTTCGTATATCGTCCATTCCCGGCGCTGAGCGCCGGCGCGAAGAGGCGCGTTGCTTTGGCGCGCGTTGGCGGGCTCTCGTCGAAGGATTGACGATCCCGCGCCTCTTTGGCGTGCGGCCGGCCGCAAGCGGCCGCTTCAGTTGAGTATCAGATGCCCGTTGTGTTGCGCGCGCCAAGCGCCATCGCCAAAAGTGGGCGAACCGGCGGATGGCGCTCTGTAGCGCACCGTCGGCCTTGGCCGGGCGATGCAGCTGCCTGTCGAGTTCAGATATTCGCCGCGTCCACAGGATCTTGCGACACAGCGTCCAGCGACATCCACTTCGCCCGGCGAACAATCAAGCGGGCAGAGGCGGTCATGCCGGCCTTTCAAATCCTCGAGCAGAGAGAGGCTGGGCGCGTCCGGCGGCGAAGGCAGCTTGGCGGTGAGGGCGTATTTGGCCACGCCGCGCTTCAGCCCCGGCGCATCCCAATCGACATCGGCGCCGCTATAGCAACCGAGCCGGCGCAGTTCCGCTTGGATCGGCGCAACGAGCGCGACCTGATCCGCGCTGAGGACGTTCGGGCCGGCGCCCGGCGCCTCGGGCGCCGCGACGGCGACTTTCTGTTCCTCCGGGGGATTGACCGTTTTCTTCGCCTCCAGAAGCTTTTGCTGTTCGGCCAAAGCGTCGGCTCGCGCTTGGGTCGCCTGCTGTTCGAGCTGCGCGATCTCCGCCTTGAGTTCTTCGGCGCGATCGGGCGCGGCTGGCGCGACGGCTTTCGCGCTCGCCTTCTCGATGGGGCTTGACTCCGCGGCGGTTTTCTCGCTTCGCGCCGACTTGTCGGCATCGTTTGCCGCCGGCGGGGGAGTCGCGTTCGAAGCCTCGGAGACCACGGGAGAAGCGGCCGGATTTACGCTTCGTCCGCTTGGATCGGGCGGCGCGGCCGGAGGGCTCGCTGGAGATAAGGAAGCGGGCGCGGCCGGCGCTGGCGCAGGGATCGGAATGGGATCGGCGACGGTCGCGTGCGCGGCGGCAAGGGGTGGATTGACTTCGGCAGGGTTGTTTCTTGAAGCAGGCGGCGGGTTGGGCTCGATGACGGCAGCCGGGACAGGCGCGGGCTTGGCGATCGGCGGCGGGGGCGCGACCGCAACGTCGGCGGTTCGCGCGACGACGGGCGCAGGAACCGGCGCCAGATTTGCGGTCAATGGCGGGGAGGCGATCGCGACCTGGGCGGCCGGCGCGCTCGTCGCCAAAACCGGCCCGGGCGAAACCCGAGCCCAAAGAAAGGCCGCGCCCGAAACGGCCAGCGCAAACACGACGATCCCCGCGGCGAGCCGGGTAAGCCGGCTTGCCAGGGCCGATTTTTTCGGCGCCGCGTTCTTCGGCTGGGCGGCGACGCCGACCTGCAGCGAATATATCCGGACCGGCTCCACGATATTCTTGAGTTGGGTTTGGCCGAGATCGCTGACGATAAGGTCGAGCCTCGATCGGACTTGGCGATAGGCGTCTTCCGAAAGGCAGATGGCGCCGGGCTGCGCGACCCCTTCCAGTCGCGCGGCTATATTGACGCCGTCGCCCATCAGATCGCCGTCGCTCTCCTCGACCACGTCGCCCAAATGGACGCCGACCCGGAACTCGATGCGGCGCTCGGGCGGCAGGCCGGCGTTGCGCTCCACCATGCCATTCTGCATTTCCATGGCGCAGCGCACGGCGTCGACCACGCTGCGGAACTCGACAAGAACTCCATCGCCGGTGCGCTTGACCACCCGCCCGCGGTGCACGGCGATCGTCGGATCGATCAGATCGCTGCGCAGCGCGCGCATCCGCGCCAGCGTGCGATCTTCGTCCGAGCCGGCGAGCCGGCTGTATCCGACGACATCGGCCGCCAGCATCGCCGCGAGTTTGCGGGTCTCGCCCATTGCGTCCGTCCCCCATCCCAGTCCCGACTTATCTACTAGACACCCTGGAGCCATTATTCCATAAGGATTTAGTCATAAGCCTTTGGGGACGCGCGCAACCGTCGCCCTGTAATCAGCGATCGCCGCATGCCTCAAGACCCGACGCTTCATTTTCGCAACCTGGCCAGCACCTATTCCGACACGATTCGCGCCAACGACACCAAGGCCAACATCACGATTGTTTTCGTCGCCATCATGATGCCGCCCCTATTGGTCGTGCGCGACAAATATCCGTCCTTCCTGTCTCTGCCCCTCGTATTGGCGCCGTTTCTGCTGGTTTTCATTCTCCTGTTGATTTCGCTGTATCCCCGTTATCCAAAACGCGGGCGGGATATTTTCCCGCTTGCCGCCAATACCAACCCCGACTCCTTTGTCCATCCGCAAACCGAAGAGGACGAGGTCGCTCATCTCAGGCTGCTCTGCGCCACGCTTTCTCAAATATTGTTCTGGAAGACGTTATTTCTGCAGATCAGCTTGATCATATGCCTGCTTACCGTCATCGCCGCATCGATTATTCTGGCGATTCGGGTTTGATGACGCCGCCGAGGAATAATTGCGCGACGCGCGGGTCCGCGAGGATCGCCTGCGCCCTGTCGTGCAGCCGGGTCTGGCCGAGTTCCAGCACCAGCCCGTAGTCGGACATTTGCAGCGCTGAGCGGGCGTTCTGCTCGATCATCAGGATCGAGGCGCCCTTGTCACGCAATTCAACCAGCAACGCGAAGGTCTCGCGAACCATCAGCGGCGAGAGGCCGATCGAGGGCTCGTCGATGAGGATGAGCTTGGGATCGATGAGCAGGCCGCGCACGATCTCGAGCTGCTTCTGCTCGCCGCCCGACAGGGTCGAGGCCTGCCGGTCGGCCTTGGCGCGCAGCGCCGGAAAACGATCGAGCGCCGCCTCGAGACGGCCCGGAACGTCAGTAAGCTCGGGTCCGGCGGCGACTGCGCCAAGTTCGATGTTATGGCGCACGGAGAGCTGCGGAAAGATGTTGCGTCCCTGGGGAATGTAGCAAACGCCCGCAGCCAGCAATTGGCGCTGCGACCATTGGTTGGCTTCGCGCCCGGCGACCAGCACCCGGCCCGAGCGCGGCCGCAACAGGCCGAACGCCGTCTTGAACACCGTCGACTTGCCGGCCCCATTGGGGCCGATGATCGTGGTGATCGCGCCGCGCGCGATTTTGAAACTCGTGCCGTTGAGAATGGTCATCGCGCCGTAGCCGGCCACGACCTTGTCCATCTCGAGAATCGTCTCAGTGGCCAAGATAGGCCTCGATGACCGCCGGATTGGCGCGCACTTCGGCCGGCAGCCCCTCGGCCAGAACCCTGCCCTCCGCCAGCACCAGCACGCGCGTGCACAGCGACATCACAAAATCCATATTGTGCTCGATCACCACGAAAGTCGCGCCGCGCTCGAGATGGAACGCCTTCAGCCGGTCCTTCAGGCTGGCGAGCATGGTGAGATTGACGCCACCGGCCGGCTCGTCGAGCAGCACGAGGCGCGGGCCGGCCATGAAGGCCATGGCGGCGTCGAGCAGCTTCTGCTGGCCGTAGGACAGGCCGCCCGCCAGTTCGTCGGCGAGCGGTCCGAGCTTGAAAAAGGCGATCATCTGATCGGCGGCCGCGCTCAAGCCCGCGTCGCGCGGGCCGAACAGCCGCGACAGCATCGTCCCCTTGTGCTCCTGCGCGGCCAGAATGAGATTCTCGCGCACCGAGAGTTTTGGGAATATCTGCAGCAGTTGGAACGTGCGGCTGACGCCGAGCCGGTTGAGGTCGCAGGGGCGCATGCCGGTCGTGACGCGCCCGTCCAGCCGCACCTCGCCGGCGCTCGGCTGCAACTGGCCCAACAGGCAATTGAACAAGGTCGACTTGCCGCAGCCGTTGGGGCCGATAATGCCGAGAATCTCCCCCTCGCGCACTTCGAACGACACGCCGTCGACCGCCGTGATGCCGCCAAAGCGCTTGCTGACGCGGAAGGCCTCCAACACCGCCGCCATGTCAGGGCCTCTCGATCGAGGCGCCGAGCGCGGCCCTGGCCGCCGAGGCGGCGCGGGCGCGGCGCGCCGTGAGGAAGCGATCGGCGATGCCGATGAGACCGGTCGGCGAGTAGATCAGCAGCCCCATCACCAGCAGCGCGTAGAAAATGAGATAATAATTCTCCAGCCCGCGCAGCCATTCGGGCAATAAAACGGCGACGAGCGCGCCAAGGAACGGTCCAAGGAAATAGCCGGAGCCGCCGACGATCACCATCATCAGGAGATTGAGCGAAAGCGTCAGCGTGAAGGCGGGCGGCTCGACGAGGCCGACGAGCGGCGCATAGAGCACGCCGGCGAGGCCTCCGAGCGCCGAGCCGATCGCGAACGCCATCAGGATATAGCGCCGCGTGTCGACGCCGAGCGACAGGGCGCGCAGCGGATTTTCGCGCAACGCGATGAAGGCGCGGCCCCAGGGCGAGCGCACAAGCCCCAGCATCGCCACAGTGACGAGCGCCAGGACGAACAGGCAGAAATAGTAGTAACGCAGGTGCGGCGTCGTCGACAGGCCGAGGAGATTCGGGCGCGGCACGCCGTCGATGCCCTCCGTGCCGCCCGTCAGCCAGGATTCGTTGCGGAAGACGAGAAAGGCGAGCGTCGAAAAAGCCAGCGTCACGAACGCGAGATAGTGATGCTGCACGCGAAGCGCGGGATAGCCGAGCAGCCAGCCGATCACAAAGCAGAGGGCCAGCGCCAGCGCGGCCGCGCCGACCAGCGGCCAGCCATGCGTCGTGAGGATCGCCGCGCAATAGGCGCCGACGCCCACGAACGCGCCCTGCGCGAGGGAGACCTGGCCGGCATAACCGAGCGTCAGGTTGAGGCCGATCGCGGCGATCGTCATGACCGCCCATTGGCTGAGGATGTAGAGGCCGTAGCGATGAAATTCGAGCGGCGCCAGGATGAGGAAGGCGATCGCTATGGCGAGGCCGGCGTAGTTGAGCCGCGCCATCATACCGTGCGCTCCTCGGCTCGCCCGAGCAGGCCGTTGGGCTTGAACAGGATGATGACGATCAACAGGCAGAGCGGGATCGCGCCGCGATACTGGGTCGAGACATAGGCGGCCGACAGATTGTCGACCACGCCGAGCAACAGGCCGCCAACGATCGCACCGCGGATCTGGTTGAACCCGCCAACGATGGCGGCAATGAAGGCGGCAAGGCCCAAAGTGTCGCCGTTGGAAAATTTGGCCAGATAAATCGGCGAGATCAGCAGCGAGGTGAGCGCGACCAAGGCGCCGTTGATGAGGAACGTATAGAGGATCATGCGCTCGACCGGCACGCCCAGAATGCGCGCGACCGTCGGGTTCTGCGCCGCCGCCTGCATCTGGCGGCCGGTCCGGGTGCGGTTGAGAAGGAATTGCAAGGCGACCACCGTCGCAATGCCGACGCCCAGCACCGCGATGCTCTGCCAGGACACCGCAACGCCGAGCAGGCGGATATCGCTGTCGGGCGCGATGGAGGGAAAGGGCGAGGCCTCCGCCGAATAGAAGGTCTTGACCGATTCCTTAAGGAAGGTCGACAAGGCCATCGTCGCAATCGCCAGCGGCAGCACGCCGTGCTGCAGCATGGGATCGACGAGCAGGCGCTTGAAGGCGAAGCCGAGGATCGCCATCGACAGCGCCAGTCCGACCAGGATCGCCGCCCAGAACGGCAGGCCGGCATGCATCGCCGCCAGCATGAAGAAGGCCGGCAGCATGACGAATTCGCCCTGCGCGAAATTGATCGTCTGCGAAGTCTGCCACAGTAGCGTGAAGCCGACCGCCGCCAGCGCGTAGAGCGCGCCGGTGGCGAGGCCGGCGATCAACAGCGCGACGAAATTGGCCATGGCGGCTTCGCCTCTCGCGCGCCGTCAGTTCTTCAGCTTGGGAAGAACCTCCTTGATCACCTGCTTGCCGTTGACGACTTCGCCAAGAAAGCTCTGGCGATCGAGATCGCCGTTCTCGTCGATCGTCACTTCCATCAATATGCCCGGCTCCTTTTCGGGCGTAATGGTGAGGCCATGCAGCGCGGCGGCCAGATTCTTGGAATCGAGCTTGCCCATTTTCTCGGTTGCCGCCTTGATCATATAGAGGGCGAGGTACCCCTTGATGCCGTTGTGGTCGGGCACGTAATTATATTTGGCGACGAATTTGTCGCGGAACGCCTTGATGGCGGGAATGGGCGCATCCGTCGTCAGGCCGACATGGCCAAGCGCGCCATTGGCCGCCTCGCCGGCAAGCTCGATCACCTTCTGGCCGATCAGCGTCGTCTCGCCGACCAGCGGCGCCTTGACGTCGGCCTTGCGCAATTCCTTGAGGATGCGCGCGCTCTCCTCCTCGTTGAGATAGATGAACACGACGTCCGGATTGGCGTCCTTCACCTTCAGCGCGTCGGCGGCAAAATCGGCCTGGCCGGCTTCGGTCGAATCGTCGGCGAGGACCTTGACGCCGCGCGCCGCGAACTCCTTGAGGATCGTGTCGTGGCCGCCCTTGCCGAAATCATTGTTGACCCAGACGACCGCGGCGGTCTTGGCCTTCATGTCTTCGGCGATATATTTGGCGATTTTCGGCATGCTGGTCTGCTGGCCGAACGAGGTGCGGAACAGGAACTTGTTGCCCGCCCGGGTGAGTTCGGCCGCCTCGCCGCCCATGATTTCGGCGATGCCCGCTTCCTGCGCGAGCGGCGCGCAGACCTTGACCGAACCGGAATAGCCCGGCCCCAGCAAAGCGTAAGGTTCGCCGTCGAGCGCCTTTTGCGCCTGCGCCTTGGCGATTCCGGCGTTGGATTGCGTATCGGCGTGGGTGACGACGATCTTGGCGCCGAGTATGCCGCCCTTGGCGTTGATTTCCTCGACCGCCAGATCGATGCCGTTCTTCCAATTCGTGCCGACCGTCGCGCCCGAGCCCGACAATTCGGCGACATCGGCCAGATTGATCGTATCGCCCGATTGGGCGAACGCGGCGCTCGTCAATACGCCCGTCAGCAGCGCAAGACCGCCTGAGGCCAATAGATTTTTCATTGCGTCCTCCCTGATATCGTCGTTTTCACGTGTTCTATGGCGCGCGGCGCGACCTGTCCAACGAGGCCTCGCGGCCGCGCTTCAATAGCTGAGCTTGGCCACGGCCCGCAGCTCCTCGGGCGTGGTCGTTGGAAATCCGAAGAACTCGAGATAGGCCGGAATCTGTTCGAACAGCATGTCGACGCCGACCTGGATTTGGCATCCCTTCGCCCGCGCCGCGCGTAGGAAGGGTGTGATCTCCTGTTTCATGACGACCTCGCCGACGAAGGCCGACGGCGCGATGCGCACGACATCCATCGGCAAGGGATCGCCCTCTTTCATGCCGATCGGCGTCGCGTTGACGACGATTTCGTAGCCGGCCGGATCCGCGCTTCCGCAGACGACTTCGAGCTTTGGATAATGTTCGCCAAGACGCCGTCCGAGCGCGTCGGCCGAAGCCGGATTGGCGTCGAACAGGCCGAGGCGAGCAACGCCCGCTCCAGCCAGCGAGGCGGCGATCGCCGATCCGACGCCGCCGCTGCCGACGACCAGCGCGCTCGCCCCGGCGATTTTGCGCCCCTTGCGCGCGACGCCGCGCACAAAGCCCTCCCCGTCGAACATGTCGCCGAGCAGCGTTCCGTCCGGCCGGCGCAGGATCGCATTGCTCGCGCCGGCGATCTTGGCGGTCGTCGAGATCTCGTCCATCAGCGCCAGGGTCGTCACCTTATGCGGCATCGTCACCAGCGCGCCGCGGATGTTCGATAGACGGAACAAAGGTTTCAAAAATTCGGCGTAGTCCTCCGCCTTCACCCCCATCGGCATGACGACCGCATTGAGGCCGCGCTTCTCGAAATAGGGATTGTAGATCATCGGCGCCTTGAAGCTGCCGGTGGGATAGCCGAGATGGGCGATGAGAATCGTGTCGCCATTGATCATTTCATTCGATCCTCATGGGTCAATCGCGGGAGACGCGCGGCGTCGAGGGCGTAGATCATGCCGCGGCGGGCCGCCGGCCGAGTTCGTTCATCGGCGTCAGATAGGTTTCCCGCGCCGTCATGACGGAAAGCGCGGCGATGATCGCCGTCGCCGCCGTGAAGAGGGCGACGGGGATCCAGCCATTGGGGCCGTCCCGCAGCAGCGCCGCGCTTATCGTCGGCGCAAAGCCGCCCAGCGCAAAGCCGATCTGGGTGCCGATGGCCATCCCGGACAGGCGCACCCGCGTGTCGAACATCTCACCGTAGAGGGCGGGCCAGACGCCGTTCGGCGCGCTATAGATCACGCCGGACAGCAGCAGCCCGAAAACGAAGATCAGCGGGATATCCGCCTGGCTGATCGCCCAGATATAAGGCCATATCAGCACGGCGCAGCCCAAGGCGCCCAGGATGAAAACCGGCTTGCGTCCGATGCGGTCCGCCAGCATCGCCCAGGCGGGGATTGCGGCCAAGGCGATGACATTGGCCAGGACCAGAACGGTCAGCATGATTGGCCGGCCGATATGCACCGTATTGACGGCGTAGGAGAGCGTGAAGACGGAAAAGATCGTGCTGACGACGGAGATGAGCGCCGCAAAGATAATACGGAATACGTCCGCCGCATTTTCCTGAAACAAGGTGGCGACCGGCAGCTTGGCTTTCGCTTGCGCCTTGTCTTCCTCTGTGAAAGCCGGCGTCTCCGGCAAAGTTCGCCGCACCCAGAAGCCCACGGCCACGACGACCGCGCTGAGGAAGAACGGAATGCGCCAGCCCCAGGAGAGCAATTGCTCGTCGGAAAGCCCCGCCAGCGGCAGGAACACCAAAGTGGCGAGGATCAAGCCGCCCTGCGTGCCGCTCAGCGTAAAGCTGGTGTAGAACGCGCGCTGATTGGCGGGGGCGTGCTCGAGCGTCATCGAATTGGCCCCGGCCTGCTCGCCGGCGGCGGAGACGCCTTGCAGCAGGCGCGCGATCACCAACAGAACCGGCGACAGAATCCCCACCTGATTGTAGGTGGGGAGGAGGCCGATGATGAAGGTCGAAAAGCCCATCAGGAGAAGGGTGAAAATCAGCACTTTCTTGCGGCCGAACCTGTCGCCGATATGCCCGAGCGCGACGGCGCCGAAGGGCCGGGCGATATAGGCCACGCCGAAAGTCGCGAAGGCGGCGATCGACGCCGTCTGGGGATCGCTGGAAGAAAAGAATATTTTGGGAAATATCAGCGCGGCGGCGGTGCCATAGATGAAGAAGTCGTAATATTCGACGGCGCTGCCGATCCAGCCGGCGAGCGCCGCCTTCTTCGGCGTTCTCACGCCCGCCGGTTCATAAGCCTCAAGCAACGCGCCGGTTGAGTGCGACATTTGTTTCCTCCCTCAAATTCTTTTTTCAACAGTCAGGAAGTTTCGCGACAGCGGGCTCATTGCGCGTCGTTATCAGCGTTCCGCACTTTGCAAAAGCAGGGTCGGCGGCAGCGTCCGAGGCATAGAATGATGACGATATCCTGTCAATATCCATTTCTTATGGAAACCTCCATTATTTTTTCACACCCTTGCCGCCCGCCTTGCCGTTCCCCCCGCCCGCTTGCGCGAGCGTCGCCATTTCTGCGCCCTTGAGAATATGGCCGGCCAGAATCCGCTCGGCGGTATCGGCGTCGCGGGCGATCGCCGCGTCCAGAATCTGCTGATGCTCCTTGGCCGATTGCGAGCGAGGAAAGGGCTTGGTCTGCAGTGACAGCATGCGGTAGCGCTGGCTGTGGTCGTACATCGCCCGATGGAACAGCTTGAGCCAACGCGAGCGGCAATTGGCGATCAGCGCCTCGTGGAATTCCAGATTGTAGCGCTCCCAGGCCTCGCCATACATTTCCGGTTCGGCCTCGACGAGAGCTTCGACCTTGGACAGCTTGTGATAGGCGCCGACCAGCCTTGCCTCCCAATCGAGATCGGCATTGGCGATCGACTGGCGCAACGCGTGGCATTCGAGCAATTGGCGCATTTCCGTAATCTCGCGCAAATCCTCGATCGAGACGGGCAGCACCGTGAAGCCCTTCTGCCCTTCGGCGACGACCATGCCGTCGGCGGCCAGGCGCGATAGCGATTCGCGCAGCGTATTGACGCTGACGCCGTAGGATTTGCTGAGCTTTTCGAGCTTGAGCTTGGAGGCGGGCTGCAGCGCCCCCAGGATGATGTCCTGGCGGATGCGTTCATGCAGGCTCTCGGTCAGAGTGGCCGCGCCGCCCGCCCTTGCGTAAGAATCCATGGTCACCGCCGCTCCCCCTCGCGCCGCCCCTGACGCGGGCAATATTTCATATTGCGGACATTTCTTCTATATACTATTTATTCGCAAATCTAGGAGATTTTTAAAATGCTGAGATGGTCGATCGCCACCGTCTGTATGGGCGGCGCGCTGGAAGCCAAGCTCGCGGCGGCGGCCAAGGCCGGCTTCCGGGCGGTGGAGATCTTCGAGAACGACCTGACCTTTTTCAGCGGCAAGCCGCGCGAAGCGCGCGAAATGGCCGCCGATCTTGGCCTCGAAATCGTCGCGCTGCAGCCGATGCGCGATTTCGAGGCGATGCCCGATCCCGTCCGCGCGCGCAATTTCGAACGCGCCGCGCGCAAGTTCGACCTCATGCATGACCTCGGCGCGCGATTGCTCTGCCTGTGCTCGAACGTGTCGGAAGAGGCGATCGACGACAGCCAGCGCGCCGCGCAGGATCTTGCCGAGCTTGCCGACCTCGCCCACCAGCATGGCTTCCGGATCGGCTATGAGGCGCTCGCCTGGGGACGCCACGTCAAGGACTGGACCGCGGCGTGGGAGATCGTGCGGCAGGCCGACCGCGCCAATCTTGGAATCGTGCTCGACAGTTTCCACGCCTGCGTGCGCAACAATCCGATCGAGCCGATGAGCGCGCTGCCCGCCGATCGCATCGCGCTCGTTCAGGTCGCCGACGCGCCGGCCATCCAGATGGACCCGCTCTCGCTGAGCCGGCACTATCGCTGCTACCCCGGCCAGGGCGACTACCCGATCGTCGAATTTCTCGATGCGATCACCCGCGCGGGCTATCGTGGTCCCGTGTCGCTGGAGATTTTCAATGACCAGTTCCGCGGCGCCTCCGCCAATGCGATTGCGCTCGACGGGTTGCGCGCGCTGCGCGTGACCGGCGAGCAGCTTGCGGCCAAGCGGCAGGCGCGCGGCGATCCGCCGCTCGCCGATCTTGCGCCGCTGCCGCCGACGCCGCGCGTCGAGCGCGTCGAATTCATCGAATTTGCCACCAGCGACGCGGATTCGGGCGGGCTCGCCAAATTGCTCGAAGGGCTCGGATTCACCCTTGCCGCGCGCCATCGCTCCAAACATGTCGATCTCTATCGCCAGGGCGAAATCAATTTCGTCGTCAATCGCGAACGCGAGAGCTTCGCCCATTCCTTCAACATGCTGCATGGCCCTTCGGTCTGCGCGCTGGCGCTGCGCGTCGACAGGGTCGATCGCGCCCTGGAGCGCGCCGCGGCGATGGAATGCCCGACCTATTTCGGCAAGATCGGGCCGGGCGAAGCCCTGATTCCCGCCGTCGGCGGCGTCGAGGCGAGCCTCATCTATTTCATTGACGAAAGCACGGCCTCGCATTGGGAGCGCGATTTTGTCGACGAGCCGCGGCGCGCCGGCGCGGCGGCGCTGCAAAGAATCGACCATCTCTCCAATGTCGTGCGGCGCAGCGAATTCCTCACCTGGTCGCTGTTCTACAAATCCGTGCTCGGATTTCACAGCGAACCGCAGGTCGAGATCGCCGATCCGCACGGCGCCTTTTTCAGCCGCTCGCTGCGCAGCCCCGGCGACGACGTGCGCATCGCGCTGAACGTCTCGGACGGCGGCGCGACGGGCGTCACGCGTTTTCTCGACGCGTTCGGCGGCGCGGGCTTTCAGCAGATCGCGCTTTCGACGCAAGACATATTCGCCGCGGTCGAGACGGCGCAGGCCCAGGGCGTCGCGTTTCTAGCCATCCCCGACAATTATTACGACGATCTTGCCGCCCGTTTCGAGCTCGCGTCCGATCTTCTGGCGCGCATGCGCGCGCTCGGCGTCCTCTACGACCGGGTCAAGGACGGCGAATTCTTCCATGTCTATTCCCAGACTTTCAAGGACCGTTTCTTTTTTGAAATCGTCCAGCGAAGGAACTATGACCTGTTCGGCGCGGCCAATACGCCGGTGCGCCTCGCCGCGCAGGCGCTCGCCCAGGGCGAGGAAGCGGGGCTGAGATTCGAACTGGGGCTGTGAAGCATCGCGCCGACATCGAGCGCGATGTGAAATGACAATCGGGTCGAAGCCGCGCCATCGAGCGGCGCGGCCGTCAGGGAGGATAGGATGAAACGGACTGTCTTGTGCGTCGGCGCAGCGATCGGCGCGCTGAGTTCCTTTCCGGCGCTCGCCGCCGGCCCCAGCGCCGAAGAAGTCGCGAGCGCCGCCAAGCCGATCGCCTGCGAGCTCCTGACGACGGCGGCGCTCGGCCTGCCCAATGTGACGATCGTCACCGCGCAGGCGGCGCCGGCGGACAAAGGGCTGCCTGCGGCCTGCGTCGTCACGGGCGCCGCCAATCCGCGCATCGGCGCGGACGGCAAGTCCTATGCGCTCGATTTCGAAATGCGCCTGCCCGCGCAATGGAACGGCCGGTTCCTGCATCAGGTCAACGGCGGCAACGACGGCGAAGTGGTTCCGGCGATCGGCGATTCCCATGAGATGAACGCCTATGGCGGCGTGCCGGCGCTGGCGCGCGGCTTTGCGGTGCTGAGCAGCGACGAGGGCCATAATGGCGCGGACCCGGCCAATGCCGCGCTCGGCCTCGGATCGGGCGCGGCCTTCGGGTTCGATCCGCAGGCGCGCGACGATTACGGCTATTCCGGGGATGCGACGCTCGGGCCGGTCGGCAAGGCGATAATCGCCAAGTTCTACGGCGAGGCGCCGGCGCGCTCGTACATGTTCGGCTGCTCCAACGGCGGGCGCCATGCGATGGTCGCTGCTTCCCGTATGGGCGATCAGTATGACGGCTTTGTCGCCGGCGATCCCGGCTTCAATCTGCCGCGCGCCGCCATCCAGCACGCCTGGGACGTGCAGAGTTTCGAAATGGTCGATCCGGACGTGAAGAAATCCTTCTCGCCGGCCGATATGGCGCTGATCAGCCGCAAGGTGCTGGAGGCCTGCGACAAGCTCGACGGCGTCGAGGACGGCATGGTGGGAGACATCAAGGCGTGCCAGAAGGCGTTTCATCTTTCCGACCTGCAATGCGCGGGGGCCAAGAGCGATCAATGCCTGTCGGGCGCGCAGGTCGCCGCGCTGACGCGCGCCTTCGGCGGGCCGAAGAACAGCAAGGGCGAACAGCTTTATTCGGATTGGTCGTTCGATGCGGGAATGGGCGGAGCCAACTGGCGCTTCTGGAAAATCTTCAGCGGCATTCCGCCGTGGAACAACAATCCGCTCATCGCGACGATGGGCGCGGCCTCGCTCGCCGCGATCTTCGTCACGCCGCCGACGCCGGTGAAGGGCGATCCCGATTCGCTGATGGCCTTCCTCAGCCATTTCGATTTCGATAAGGACGCCCCGAAAATCTACGCCAAGGGGCCGTTCCCGGTCGACGGCAAGACGATCGACTATCGCGAATCGGCCTGGGAGTTCATGACGCCGCCCGACGCCGACAATCCGACGCTGAGCGCGCTCAAAAACGCCGGGCACAAGCTGATCGTCTATCACGGCCAGAGCGACGGCGTGTTCTCGTTCAACGCCAGCGCGGCCTGGATCGACAAGCTCGACGCCAACAACGGCGGGGCGGCCGGCTCGTTCGCGCGCCTGTTCGCCGTGCCGGGCATGAACCATTGCGCCAAGGGCCCGGCGACCGACAATTTCGACATGCTCGCGGCGATCGTGGACTGGGCCGAAAAGGACAGGGCTCCTGACCTGATCGTCGCTAAGCTCAGCCCCGGCAACAAGGAAATCCCCGCCGACTGGAGCCCGGCGCGCACCCGCCCGCTCTGCCCCTGGCCGCAATTCCCGCACTATCTCGGCGGCGACAAGGAGAAGGCGGAGAGCTTCGCCTGCCGATAGCGCGGGCGATCGACCTCATCGCGGCGCCTCCAGGAACAAAAGCGCAGGCTGTTCGAGGCGCGCTTTGACCTCGTGGATGAACGAGGCGGCGTCCCAGCCGTCGACGATGCGATGGTCGAAGGACGACGACAGGTTCATCATCTTGCGCAAGACAATCTGGCCGCGCAACGCGACGGGGCGCTCGACGATGCGGTTGACGCCGACGATCGCCACCTCCGGCGAATTGATGATCGGCGTCGAGACGATGCCGCCGAGCGCGCCGAGACTCGATATCGTGATGGTGGAGCCCGTCAGTTCCTCGCGCGAGGCCTTGCCGTCGCGGGCCGCCTGCGCCAGCCGCGCGATTTCCTGCGCGCTTTGCCAGAGATCAAGCGCCTCGGCATGGCGCACAACCGGCACGACGAGGCCCGCCGGCGTCTGCGTCGCGATGCCGATATGAACAGCGCGATAGCGCCGCACGACGCCCGCCGCATCGTCGAAATGCGCATTGATCTCAGGAAATTTGGCGCAGGCGCCGACCATCGCGCGCATGAGGAACGGCAGCAGGCTGAGCTTGGCGCGCGTCGCGCCGTGCTTCGCGTTGAGATGCTGGCGCAAGTCCTCGAGCGCGGTGACGTCGAGTTCCTCGACATAGGCGATATGGGGAATGCGGCGCACGGCGTCCTGCATGCGCTCGGCGATCTTGCGGCGCAGACCGATCATCTTGATCTCCTCGACGCTATCGTCGCGGAGGGGCGCCGTCGCGGCAGCGGCGGCCGGCCGCCGGGCGGCGACGAAGGCCTCGAGGTCCTCCCGCAGCACGCGGCCGTTCGGACCCGTTGCCGGAACGGCGCCGAGCGGCACGTCGCACTGAGCCGCCCTGCGACGCACGGAGGGCGAGGCGAAAGCCTTCTCGCCCGGCGCCCGCGTGGCGTCGGGCGCGCCCGCGCTGGCGGCGGGCCTCGGGTTGCGCTCCGGCGTCTGCGCCGGCGCGGATTCGGCGGGAGCGTCGGCCTTGGCCGCGGCGCCATCGGCGATTTCGAAGACGACGAGTTCGGAGCCGACCGCCATCGCATCGCCGGGCGCGCCGCGCAAGGCGACGATCGTGCCATGCACGGGCGAGGAGACCTCGACGGTCGCCTTGTCGGTCATCAGATCGGCGAGCGGCTCATCCTCGCGCACGAAATCGCCGACCGCCACGCGCCATTCGACGATCTCGGCCTGTGTCGTTCCCTCGCCAAGATCGGGGGTTTTCAGGACATATTTCACGCGCGCGTCTCCATCGTCCGCACGAGCGTTTCGGCGACGCGTTTGGGCCCGGGAAAATATTCCCATTCGAATGCGTAAGGGTAAGGCGTGTCCCATCCCGTGACGCGGGCGATCGGCGCCTCCAGCGCATAAAAGCAATGTTCCTGCACGAGGGCGGCGAGTTCCGCGCCATAGCCGCCCGTTCGCGTCGCCTCATGCACGATGACGCAGCGCCCGGTCTTCTCGACCGAGGCGACGATCGCCTCGAGATCGACCGGCACGAGCGTGCGCAGATCGATCACTTCGGCGTCGACCCCCGCCTCCTCGGCGGCGGCAAGCGCGACATGGACCATCGTGCCATAGGCAAGAACCGTGACCCCCCTACCCTCGCGCCGCACCGCCGCCTTGCCGAGCGGCACGGTGTAATGACCGTCCGGAACCTCGCTCAAGGGATGGCCGGCCCAGGAAACCGCGGCGCCTTCGTGATGACCGTCGAACGGGCCGGCGTAGAGCCGCTTGGGTTCGAGAAAGATGATGGGATCGTCGTCCTCTATTGCAGCGATCAGCAGGCCTTTGGCGTCGTAGGGGTTCGACGGCACGACGGTTTTCAGGCCGCAGACATGGGTGAACAAGGCCTCGGGGCTCTGGCTATGCGTCTGGCCGCCGAAAATGCCCCCGCCATAGGGCGTCCGCACGGTGAGCGGCGCCCAGAATTCGCCCGCCGAGCGATAACGCAGACGCGCGGCTTCGGAAGCCAGTTGGTCGAACGCGGGATAGGCGTAGTCGGCGAACTGGATCTCGACGACGGGGCGCAGGCCATAGACGCCCATGCCGAGCGCCGCCCCGACAATGCCCCCTTCGCTGAGCGGCGTATCCAGCACGCGGCGCGCGCCATATTTGCGCTGGAGGCCGTCGGTGCATCGAAACACGCCGCCGAAATAGCCGACGTCCTCGCCGAGGATCAGCACATCAGGGTCGCGGCCGAGCATCACATCCATCGCGGAGTTGAGCGCCTGGGCGAGGTTCAACTGGGGCATCGTCAGAACCCCATTTCCCGGCGCTGTTCGCGAAGGTGCCACGGCATTTGCTTATAGACGTCGTCGAACATCGTGCTGGGATCGGGGCGCCGGCCTTGCCCGAGAACGCCGATCGCCTCGGCCTGCTTGACGGCGGCGAGCACGGTCTCCTCGGCCTCGGCCGTGAGCTGCACATGGCGCTCCGGCGACCATTGGCGAATCGCGATCAGGTGGTCTTTCAGCCGCTCGATGGGATCGCCGAGCGGCCAGTAATTGGCTTCGTCGGAGGGGCGGTATTTGCTGGGATCGTCGCTCGTCGAATGAGCGGCGGCGCGATAGGTGACGAGTTCGATGAGCGTCGCCCCGAGATTGCCGCGCGCCCGCTCGGCGGCCCATTGCGTCGCCGCCGTCACGGCGAGAAAGTCGTTGCCGTCGACGCGCAGGCCCGGCAGGCCGTAGCCGATCGCCCGCGAGGCGAAAGTCGCGCTCTCGCCGCCGGCCAGGCCGTTGAAGCTGGAGATCGCCCATTGATTGTTGACGACGTTGAGAATGACCGGCGCGCGATAGACCGCGCCGAAGGTCAGGGCGTAGTGGAAGTCGCCCTCGGCGGTCGACCCGTCGCCGATCCAGCCCGCCGCGATGCGCGTGTCGCCCTTATAGGCCGAGGCCATCGCCCAGCCGACCGCCTGGACGAACTGGGTCGCCAGATTGCCGGAGATGGTGAAGAAGCCCGCCTCGCGCGCCGAATACATCACCGGCAATTGCCGCCCCTTCAGGCGATCGGCGGCGTTGGCGTAGACCTGGCAGGCCATTTCGAAGATCGGCCATTCCCTGGCGATGAGCAGGCCCTGCTGGCGATAGGTCGGGAACAGCATGTCGCCCTTGTCGAGCGCCATCGCCTGCGCGACGGCGACCGCCTCCTCGCCGGTGCTCTTGATGTAGAACGAGGTCTTGCCCTGGCGCTGCGAGCGCATCATGCGCTCGTCATAGGCGCGCGTCAGCAGCATATAGCGCAAGCCCTGGCGCAGCCGCTCGGGCTCGAGATGCGGGTCCCACGGGCCGACGGCGCGACCGTCCGCGTCGAGCACGCGGATCAGGCCGTCGGTGAGATCGCGCATTTCGGCAGGCGAAGCGTCGATCGGCGGGCGGCGCGCCTCGCCGGGGGCGGAGGTCCGCAAGGCGCTGAAATCGGGCTTTTCGCCCGGCCGGAACCGGGGCTCGGGGATGTGGAGGCTGAGGGGAAGCGGTTCGACCACGAGGCCTCCGGCGAGACGCGGCTACGCTCTTCGGGCGCAATGACGCAATCGCCGCCATCCTACGCCGTTCGGGCCGATTTGGGAAAAGCTTGGATTGCCCTGGGAAAAGCAAGATTCAGGCAAATCCCGACTTTTCGATCCCTAGATATATCAAGGGGTTAGAAGACTGGACAACGCGCGGGCCAAATATTTTCCAAGCTTTTTCCAAACATTTCCTTGGCAGGCTTACGCAATATCAATGACTTATGCCCTGAATAATTTGGAATCGCGTATTTGACGGAATTTACGCGTGAATCTGCTTGCGACCCCGCCCTTTCCACCTGCCTCATCGAGACCGCGCCTCCAATATGAAGCGCCCGTGAATGATGCGCCGGAAAATCTAGAATGTCCAGGAATTGTTTCTATAAAATAGAACTTCCGTCAAGGCTGGAACAGCCACTTTGGGCGTTCAAATGAGGGCGCTTGCGATGGCGCGATGGCCACGCCGCCGAAACGCCGTCAAGTCGCTACGCGACTCCTCCGCTTCGCTTCGGCCCTTCGGGTGACTGCGTTTCGGCGGCGTGGCTATTTGCCTACAAGTCCTTTTGGTGCGCGGAGCGGCCCACGGGCCGCGTTCGCTCACCAAAAGGACTTGTAGGCCAACCGCCATCGGCGAGCGGAGCAGTCAAGTCTCGCGAAGCCCGGCGAATGCTCTTGCATTCGCCTTGGCGAAGCGACCGCCGAAGGCGGCTTGGACTTGACGGCGAGCACGGCGATGGCAGCGCGACGGCTGGCGCTTATGCGCCGCCTACCGCCGCGGATGAATCCACGCCGCCAATCTGCCCATCAGCGAAGAATGGTTCTGCTCCTGGGAGCGCGGCTTGGCGCCCTCGCCGGCCGGCTCGTCCGCATCGTCGGGAGCCACGCATGCGCCGAGAAAATACTCCAGAAATCCCGCATCGTCGGCATAGGTGACCGTGAAAGAATCCTCGCTTGTTTGAACGTCGTAGTCGAAATAACGACCGCTTCCGCGATAAAAGGTGCTGTAGGAGCTATTCGGACCTTTCGTGATGGTGAAAGCTGCGGGGTCGAGACCATGGGTGATCATGGTTTTTTCGAGCGCCGGCAATTGCTCGCGAAAACTCGCATCGAAATCGTAACCCTCGGCGACTTCAAGTTTGATCGGCATGTCCGGGATCTCCTCGACGAAGCCGCGGCTTAGGGCGAATGGTCCGGCTTTGCGGGACGCTTGATGCAGGAGAGTGCGCTAAGTTTTCCAGGATTGACGCAATCCCATTCCGGCCCAAAGCCGTAATTGGTCTTGCGGCTGAGCTCAGGGCCGATGATCAAGGCGTAGAGCGCAACGACAAGGAGGACGATCGCAAAGGCGACGCCGGCGATATCCCGGCGCGTCGGATAGGGCCAAGGCCAGTTCATTTGCGATGCTCCGATTTACGGTGACAGTGCACTAAACAGGTGATGAATAAATTGATCCGACAAAAGCATTGCAGCGGTCGTGAAATAAATGTCCCGTCACCGTAACCTCCCGATCAAATTTTCTCAATTCTTCTTGGCCGTCGTATCCTCGAACATGAGCCGCCAGGAAAGCGGGATCGACCTTGACGCTCGTTCGTACGATGGGATGAATGTCCGGTCATCCGGAGACCGAGGCGAAGCAGCTGTTTCTTGCGAGGCCTTCACTCAGAATACTGCTGAAGGAAAAAAATAGCCGCCCTGTCGTGGAAGCGGCCTGAGTCGGGGAGGTCTATGTAGGTCTCTTAAGGTCTGCTACTTCGGCTTAGCGCCGGTGCTGAAGTCCACGGGTATCAATTCGTCGTCGTCAGACGATAAGCTTCCGCTCGGCGCGTTCGGGTCTCTCGGCGGCCCCTCTTTGTCATGCGGCGTCTTGACCGCGGGAGGCAGGCCGAAAGCGTCCTCCACAGCCCTCGCGAGCTGCTTTGCTCCGCTTTCGGGGTGTTTCTTGTCCACGAGCGCCTCCTATCGGACAGGCTCACAGCCATTCATTGTCCGCAGTCTCTTCTTTAGGATTCACGGCCTCCGCGGCTTCTTTCGCAAAAGCTCCCATGTCGCCGGCGAGGTTCGGCCCGGCGCTCATCGGCTCGGCGGCGCGCGCGTCCGCCGCATGGACGGTCTTGCCGCCCTTCTGGAGTTCCATGACGGCATTAATGCTTTCACTGAGTTGATCGCGAGCCACGGCGGCCTCCATTATCCCAATGAAGGGAAACGTTCGCGGGCTGGGACGGTTCCGTCACCAGAACGGCCTCCGAGGAAGAAGCTTTGCGATGCGTGGGTTTGCTCCTGGCCGACAATCGGCAGATCAACGCGAATTCGAGCGGCGTGCACAAGAGGCAGGCGCGACCTATGCATCAGGGCAGCGTGCTTGGCGGCGGCGCCGCAGCGGCCATAAATCAATCCGACAAAAGCGCAGCAATGCTCGTGAAATAAACGCCCTATCGCCGTAACCTCTGGCCGTAGCCTTGTAGACGCGGCAGCCGGGCGAGGCGATTAGTTCAAGGGATGGCCTTCCATGCCGGGGCCGATCGCGCATCGGCCTCGCACCACGTGATGCAGCAACGCGTGAGCGGCGGCGACTGTCGTGTCTTCGGTGATTATGAGGCCTCCTTCCGGCGAAAGGAAGACGGAGGCGACCGACGTCGCGCCGTCGCGATTGGCCGACATATCGGCCGTAGGCGCGCCATCGACCAACGCGATCCTGGCGTCCGCCGGCCATGGCGATGATTTGCCATCCATCGCCGGATTGCCTGTCCCCGTCCAGCGCAACATTGAGAGCTCCGGCCTTTCGAGATCGACGTGAAGATCGAGTCGAGCGCTCTTCGCGATGGCTGCGTGAGCTTCGCCGCGCCCCTCGACGATGCTGGCCTCGACCGTAATCTGCCCACAGGAATAATCGGCGGCCGAACAGAGGCTCGGCGCCAGTACGACCGCCATCAGGGCGAAGGACAGAAACGCTCGCCGCGACAGGTTCCCATAGCGGCGAGACCCCAACCAGGCCCTGCAACGAATCACTGGCGACCTTTCCGCCTCGGCGCTTTGCCGACGGCCTATCGCTCTTACGGGTTGCAACCGCAGGTCGGGGCGGCGTGCGGACGAATGCAGAGCATTCGCCTCGGGATGGCCGGAACAAGTCCGGCCATCACGGGGCGGGGTCGAGCGTCAAAAGGGCGGTCGTGTGTCCGAGCGCGTCTGGCAGCGTCCGTCGCGCCCGCCCGCGGCGCGGGCGGCGGTCTGGCAGAGAACGTTCGCGGACATCGGGACGCCTTATCCATAGCGATCGTGGTGGGATGGATGGGTCACGGGGCCGACGCTTTTGCCGCCTGTTCGATCACGCGCGCCACGTCATCCGGCTTGGAGATAAACACCGCGTGGCTGCCCTTGATTTCCGTCACTTTGGCGCCGGCCCGCTTGTACATCGAGCGCTCGAGGTCCGGGTTTATCTCCCGGTCCTGCGTCGCGACGATGCCGTAGCTGGGCTTCGTCTTCCAGGCTGGCGCGGTGATCGGCGTACCCAAGGCGCTAGCGTTGACCGGCACTTGAGAGATCGCCATGAATTGCGCCTCCGCGGCCGGCAGGTCGGCCGCAAAATCCGCCGGGAACTTCGCCGGATCGATCAAGAGATAGCCGTCCGCGGTTGGCGCGATGCTGTTCTGTGCGGGAGCGATGCTGCCCAACAGCGGGCCGAGCTTCTCGCCCTCGTCCGGTGCGAAGGCGGCGACATAGACCAGGCTCACGACATGCGCGTTGTTGCCGGCCTCGGTGATGACGGCGCCGCCATAGCTGTGGCCGACGAGCACGGCCGGACCGGACTGGCGGTCGAGGATGCGGTTGGTGGCGGCGACGTCGTCGGCCAACGAAGTTTCCGGCTCCTGGACGATGCTGACGGTATAGCCGTCCTTGGCAAGAATGTCGGCGACGCCCCGCCATCCCGAACCGTCGGCGAAGGCGCCGTGGACGAGGACGATGTTCTTGACCGGCTCGGCCCGCGCCGGGGCGAGCGCCGCCGACAGAAGCGCGACCGCTGCGGACGCAATGGCGATGGATTTACCTGGCATCGAGCTCTCCTTGATGATCAAGACGGTTCAACCGTCAGGTTGAATAAAGCGCCGATTGACGCATTGTCAACCTGTGGGTAGAACATTTAAATCGTGATGATTGAGATCGAAGCCCGGAAGGAGGCTGCCTCGCGCGCCGCGCGCCTCGACGCGGTGTTTTCCGCGTTGGCCGATCCGACGCGGCGGGCGATCATCGAACGGCTGTCGCGCCGCGAGGCGCGCGTGACCGAGGTCGCCGAACCCTTCTCCATGTCCTTGAACGCGGTGTCGAAACACATCCGCGTGCTGGAGGCGAGCGGCGTGGTCGAGCGGCGCCGAAAGGGGCGCGACCACATTCTGTCCATCAACACCCGTTCGCTTGATGAGGTCGACGGCTGGATCGAGCGCACGCGCCGCTATTGGGAGAAGCGGCTGGACGCCATGGAGCGCCTGCTCCGCGAGTTGAAGAAGGATCACAAATTGAAGCCGAGGGATCGCAAGCATGGATCGCGGTGAGACGGCGGGCGCGATCGTGCGGGTGCGCCGGCGCGTAAAGGCCGGGGCGGAGGAGATTTTCGACCTGTGGACCAAGCCCGATCTGATGGTTCGCTGGATGAGCCCGTTTCCGGGCGCGGTCGATTGCCAGGCGACCTGCGACCTGCGCCCCGGCGGCGCCTTCAGCCTCGTCATGTCGTCGGCCGAATCGAGGCGCGAAGTGTCCGGCGCCTATGTGCAAATCGACCGGCCGCGCAAGCTAGTGTTCACGTGGATCGGCCCGCTGACCAACCATGTGAATACGCTAGTCACCGTCGAACTCAATTCGCAAGGCGAGGAGACCGACCTCGTGCTGACCCACGAGCGCCTGCCGACCTCGGCGATTTTCGAAGGCCATACCAAGGGCTGGGGAAATATCCTGGACCATCTGGCGGAGGCGGTTTCAAAGGGCTTTTAGGCGATCGCCGTGACCAAGACCGACCTTTCCGACCTCTATCGCGGCTACATCGCCTGCCTGAATGCGCAGGACTGGCCGAAGCTCGGACAGTTCGTTCACGAGGAGGCGATCCACAACGGACGGCGGCTCGGATTGTCGGGCTATCGGGCAATGCTGGAGAGGGATTTTGAGGAAATCCCGGACCTTTATTTCAACGTCAAAATGCTGATTTGCGATCCGCCTTACATAGCGAGCCGGCTGGAATTCGACTGCGCGCCGAAAGGCAGGTTCCTTGGCCTCCCGGTGAACGGCAGGCGAGTCGCGTTTGCCGAGAATGTGATCTATGAATTTCGCGGCGCAAAGATCTTTGAAGTATGGTCGGTTATCGATAAGGCGGCGATCGAAGGCCAGCTTTGACTGGCCTACTTCATCGGGTTGGCGACCATGAGCCCGCCTTGCGTCCACAGAGCGTTCAGCCCGCGGTCCAGGCGATAAGGATGGCCCGTCGTGCGCTCGAAGAGCTCGCCGTAATTGCCGGTGGCCGAAATCACTTTGGCGGCCCAGTCGTGGGCGAGTCCGACCGCTTGCGCCGTGGCGAAATCGCGACCGACCAGCTGCATGGTGCGCATGTCGTCGCGTTTGGCCGCTTCCGCCACATTGTCCTGCGTGACGCCCAGCGCCTCCGCCTCGATCAGGGCGCTGATCGTCAAGTCGACGATCAGTCCGAACGCCTGATCGCCATAGCGATAGGCGGGGACAACCGGATCTATCGCCAGCCTATCCGGCAGGAAGACGAAATCATTGACCCAGGCGTGGAAGTTTGCGCGCGATTGCGCAAGGCGCGTCTCCATTCCTGTCCCCGCGGCGCAGCGACGCACGGCGACGGCGGCGTCGAGTTCGCCTTGTTCCGAATGGGACATCAGGGCGTAGGGGATGCCCTGCGCCGTCATTTCGTCGCGCAGCGTGCGCTCGGGCAGGCTCATGTCGAGCGCGCAGATCAGTTGATCGCGCAAGCCCGCGAGATTGGCGATGCCGCTCTGTTTGGCGACCAGGATGCGCTGGGAATCGAAGAATACCGGCGGCCCGAAGCTGACGCCAAACTGCATGGCCACCGTGGTGGAGGGCGAAATGCCGATCGCCAGTTGGATTCCTCCCGCCTTCAAGGCGGCCAGGGCTTCCGGCTCGGCGGGAAAAGCATGAATCGCCAGGCCTTCCGCATCGCCGAGAATGGCGACGGCCACAGCGCGGCAGATCTCGCCCTCGAGTGCGGAAAGATCGCCGTGGACATCCTCTCCGTTCCAATCATCGACGCCTTGGACCGTGCCGCAATCGAGATGATGAGAGGCTTTGATCGCCGTAAGGGTTTGTCCCTGCGCCATGGAAGTCAACGACAGCAGGCCGAGAAGGAAAAGGGCGTGAGCGAAGCGCAACATGAACGATGCCTGAATTGGGGTTTCACGACCGACGAAAGGACGGAAGCCGAAGCTTCCGTCCGATCAAGTTTTATCCAAGGCCCGGCGCCGAGGGCGGCGAACCGAATTGGATTCAAGGAGTCCAGCCGCCCGCGGTAGGCGTGCCGGGCGAGGCCGTCGGCCGCGGGTTGACATCCGCGGGATAAGGATCGATCGGCGCGCCGTTCTTATACTCGGCAAGGGACTTGAAGTCGGTCGGAAGAATGCCGATCGCTTCGCAAGCCCCGTTCGTGTAGCCGTTCGGCGAATAGTTCGGCTTGGCGAGATGGGGCAGAGTCTTGACCTCAGCGGGAGTGAACGTCGCGGCGGAGGCGGGGATCGGCGGCTTTTCGCCTGCGAGTCTGTCGAAGTCGAACGCCTCGGTGAGATCGCCGACATCGTTTTCGGGGTCGTCGGACGGGCCGAGATCGTCCTGGCCGAGGTTGAGCTTGCCCTGCTGCCGGCCGCGCACTTCGTCCGGCAGAACGGCAAGCGGCGCCAGACCCTTCAGCTCGTTGATGAACTTGATGACGGACCCATGCTCGCTATACCGATGCGAGATCTTGCCGGACGCGGCGTAGGGCGAAATCACGATGGTCGGAATGCGCGGGCCGGCAGCCAGGATCGAGCCGTCGCTGAAAGTGTTGCGGCGCTCCGGCGGAACGTGGTCGTAGAAGCCATCCGTTTCGTCGTAGGTGATGACGATGGCGCTTTGCGACCAGTACGGGCTGTTGGCGATGTCGTTGATCGCCCGCGCCGAAAGCGCCTCGGATATCTGCTGATCCGAGTAACCCGGGTGATCGTCGTTGCCAAGGAACGAATGCTGGATCGCCGGCGTCGGATCCACCGGCACGAGTCCGTCGTTGTTGTCATAGCCGCCACGCAGGTAGAACACGCCGCCCTGGCTCGGAAGCTTGCGGCCCTCGACCGCGTCGAAGAAGTCCTTCGCGCCATGCAGGTTGGTGTTCAGCACTTGCGGATTGTCGGCGAGATAGCCGAAATATTGCGGCGCGTTGTGGTGCAGGACATAACCGCTGTTCGGCGGCGGCGAGGCGGTCGGGGCGGTCGGCGTGCCCGGCGGCTCATAGGGATCGGCCGTGTCGTTCGCGTTGAAGCCTTGCTGAAACCAACCCCACGGCACGGGGCGGTCGAAGGCGGCGATCTCCTGCATGTCGCCTTGCACGTCGCGCAAATCGGCCGCGGGATTGGGGTCGGTCTCGATGATGGTCTTTATCTGCGACCCCATGAACGACAGCGGCAAGGTTGCGAAGGTCAAATCGAGCGCCGGATTCGTCGGGCTTTCATCGAAATTGTAGGGCGGCTTGACCGGGCTGGCGTCGAGGTTCGACCCGGGGAACGGGCCGGCGTCGCCGACCATCGGAACATACGCATTGCTCGTGGACGGCATGATGTTGGAGCCGTAGGTCGCGCCCAAAACATTCGGGAACAAGGGGTTGGCGTAGGTCGTCGTCGCCCCCTCGTTGGGGTGCAGCGCCCATTGCGTCTGACCGGACTGCCCCGCGATGATCGCGATGGCGTTCGGAGTCGACGGTCCAACGATCGTCTGATGGAAATTGTCGAACAGAACGAAGTTGCTCGCCCATCGCCATAGGAAGGGAATCGTGTCGCAATCGATGTGGCCGATGTTGGTTTCGGCCTTCTGCTTCTGGGCGAGCGTAATGGAGGTCGGCGCGCTGCCCGTCTTCGTCACCATATTGCCTGACGCGTCGGTGGTCAGTCCCTCCTGATCCATCGCGTAGCGGTCATTGGCGGCGAGGCCCGTCTTGGCATCGACATCCAGGTCGTTCGCCATGCCCTGATGGCTGTGATCCATCGAAATCTCGTCCGCCGGATAAATCGGCACGATATGTCCGCCAGTTGCTGTGACCACGGCCTGCGGCATCAGGAAGGTAGAGACCGTTTTGACGTTCAGCGACGTGTCGAGATAGCGCTGCGTGAAGCTCGGCGTCTTGTTCGCGGGAGCGACGCCTGGCGGCGCCTCGAAAAGACCGTTGGCGCCGGGGTAGGAGCCGAAATAATGGTCGAAGGACTCGTTCTCGTGAAAGATCACGAAAACGTATTTCACCTTGCTGCGCAGCAGTTCGATTTTCTCTTCCAGGGAACGATGATCGTCCCGATCGCTATAGCCGTCGCGGTAGCCGCCTTGGCCCCAGGACGAATTGCCGTAGGAGCCGCCCCAGCCGTCGCCGAACGCCATCGCGTGCGAAACCATCGCCAGCAAGCTCACGGCGGCCGCGGCCGCCTTCCGATACCCGATGCTACGCATGTAGTCGCCCCCCAGATTAGAAGCCCAGCGAAATTCGGTCGCGCCCGCGATTTGCCCCGGCGCGGCGATGGCAACGTCTATTGAAATTGCATTGCAGGTTGATGACGCCCGCGCCGGCGCGGGGAGGCCGTAAGGAGCGGGCCGGCGACCCCGACCGGCCTGCATTCGCCGCTCGTCCAAATCCGCACTCGGCGCAATCGCGTCGAGCTATCGCCTCCGCCTTTCGTCCCTCTTGTGGGGCGCCCAGCCGACGTGCCTAAATAGCCCCTGCTGGATCGGGCGAACTCAGCGACATTGAAAGGGAGGACTATGAAGCCGTTCCGCACCACGGCGGCGGTCGCGATGGCGTTGACGGTCGCCTTGAGCTGCCTTGGCGCCTTGGCGGCGACCGCGGCGCAACCGAGCGTCACGCCATCCCAGGAAGTGTTGCGCGACTGGTACAAGCTCGCGCTCGCGCTGGTGCGCCACACCGCGACCTATTCGCCGCCCGTCGCCAGCCGCTCGCTCGCCTATATCGGCATTACCGCATTCGAGGCGGTGGCGAGCGGCGACGGCGAACTGCGCTCGCTGGCCGGTCAATTGAACGGCCTCCAGGCCGGGCCGCAACGCGAGGCCGGCCAGACCTACGACGAAGCGCTGGTGCTCGACGCGGCGATGGCGGCGACCGTGCAGGACCTGTTCGCCAATACCGGCCCGACCGGGCAGCGGGCGATGACGGCGCTCGCGGATAAACTGCATGCCGAGGTCGCCGCTGACTTGACAGCCGATGTCGCGGCGCGCAGCGAAGCCTATGGCCGGGCGATCGCCGAGCACATATTGGCGTGGTCGCGCGACGACGGCGGCGCGATCGTCGAGAACATGGGCTTTCCCTCGCAATATGCGTTGACCCAGGACCCCGCCCATTGGAAGCCGACCAGCCTTATCGCCCAGCAGCAGGCGCCGCTTCTTCCCCATTGGGGCAAGAACCGCACCTTCGCGATGCCGAATGGCGCGACATGCTCCTTGCCTCCCCCCCCCGAATACAGCGAAGACAAGAATTCGCAGTTCTACAAGGAGGCGTTGGAGGTCTACCAGACCCGGCTGAACCTGACCCCGCAACAACGCGATATCGGGCGGTTCTGGGCCGACGACGCGATGCTGTCGGTCACCCCGCCGGGACACTGGGTTTCGATTGCCCTGCAAATTCTCGCGCGCGACGACGCGGGGCTCGTCAAGAGCGTCGACGTGCTGGCGCGTCTCGGGGTGGCCCTCTCCGATGCGTTTGTCGGATGCTGGAACGCCAAATACCAATACGATCTGGTGCGGCCCGTCACCTATATCAACTACATCCGCAGCGTCATCGACCCGAAATTCGAGCCTCTTTTGATCACGCCGCCGTTTCCCGAATACCCTAGCGGCCACAGCACGCAATCGGCGGCGGCGGCGGTCGTGCTGACCAATCTGTTCGGCGAAAACTTCGCGTTTCGCGACGCCACCGATCAGTCCGATGGCCTCGCCCCGCGCGAGTTTCCCAGTTTCTGGGCTGCGGCCCAGGAAGCGGCGATCTCAAGAATGTACGGCGGCATTCACTTCCGCGCCGCGCTCGAACGCGGTCTGGATCAGGGGCGCTGCATCGGCGAATATGTCAACGCCCTGCATACGAAGAGGTAGCCATGCGTCGGACGTCTCAAGCCATCGCGACGGCCGCTCTTCTCGTCGCCGGCTCCGCCGGGATCGCCGCGGCGCAGGAAACCATCGCCGACCCGTCCGCCGTCGTGATTCCCAAATTCGTCGATGAGACGGCGGCCGCCGGCATCGACAGCGTCTATGCCGGCCAATGGCAATATATGGTCGGGGGCGGCGTCGCCGCCTTCGACTGCATGGGCGACGGCTTTCCCTCGCTGTTTTTTGCCGGCGGCGAAGCGCCCGCCAAATTCTACCGCAATGTCAGCGAGCGCGGCGGCGCGGTGCGCTTCAGGCTGGAGACAAGCGGCCTCGAGCTCGACAAGGTGATCGGCGCCTATCCCATCGACATCGACGGCGACGGAATCACCGACCTCGTGCTGCTGCGCGTCGGCGGCAACGTCGTCATGCGCGGCCTCGGCGGTTGCCGCTTCGAGCGCGCCAACGAAGAATGGGGCTTTGACGGCGGCGATTCCTGGTCGACCGCCTTCGCGGCGACCTGGGAGCGCGGCGCGCAATGGCCGACGCTCGCCGTCGGCAATTATGTCGACCGCCGCGAAGAGATTTCGCCATGGGGGACGTGCACCGACAATTATCTGTTCCGCCCCGCCGTGATCGACGGCGCGCCGCAACGCAAGTTCGCCGCGCCGGTCGCGCTCAAACCCAGCTTCTGCGCGCTGTCGATGCTGTTCAGCGACTGGAACAAGTCGGGCACGCCGAGTCTGAGGGTCGCCAACGACCGCGAATATTACGAAGGCGGCCAGGAACAGCTGTGGCGCATCGAGCCCGGCAAGGACCCGGCTCTCTACACCGAAAGCGAGGGGTGGAAGTTCCTGCGCATCTGGGGCATGGGCATCGCCAGCTACGATCTTAACGGCACTGGCTATCCCACCTATTTCGTCACCAGCATGGCCGACAATAAATTGCAGACGCTGGCGAGCCTTCCGCCGGGCGGCGCGCCGCAGCCCGACTACAAGGACGAGGCCTATGCGAGAGGCGTGACTGCGCACCGCCCCTATGCCGGCGGCGACCCGCGTCCGAGCACCGCCTGGCACGCCCAGTTCGAGGACTTCAACAATAGCGGCCTCGTCGGTCTCTTCGTCACCAAGGGCAATGTCGACAAAATGCCCGATTTCGCGATGAAGGATCCCAACGACCTGCTGCTGCAGACGCCCGACGGCAAGTTCCACGAAGCGGGCGAAGCGGCCGGACTGCTGAGTTTCGGCACGGCGCGTGGCGCCGTCATCGCCGATTTCAATCTGAGCGGTCTGCTCGACATCGTCGTGGCGAACCGCTGGGCGCCCGCGCAGCTGTGGCGCAACGTCAGCGCGAATGCCGGCCATTGGCTCGAGTTCAAGTTGCAGGAGCCGGGCCCCAATCGCGACGCGATCGGCGCCTGGCTCGAAGTGCGCTGCGAGGGCAAGGTCATGCGCCGCGAGATCACCATCGGCGGCGGCCACGCGAGCGGCCAGAGCGGCTGGCGCCATTTCGGACTGGGAGAGGTGACCCAGGCCGAAGTGCGCGTCATCTGGCCCGACGGCGCCGCCGGCGATTGGCAGCCCGTAAAAGGCGACAATCTTTACGTGCTGGAGCGCGACAAGCCGGCGCAGCTCTGGGCAGCGAAGTGACGGGCGCGGACAATCGCGCCTGAGGAGGCGGCGATAAGCGACATCGGGCCCTTGGAATTTTCGCCCCCGCTCAACCTGGCCATATTCGGGGTGATGTACTGGTACGCTCTCGTGCCGGCCGCTCTCGCGCTGGGTGCGATCGGGTGGTTCGGCCGGGCCCTGCCCATTGCGTTGCGCTTTGCCGCCTGGAGCGCCGCCGGGCTATGCGCCGCGCCATACGCGGTGCTGCTCGTGGTGTTGGCAGCGGGCGAGGTCGCGCGGGCGCACCGGGCGGCGCAGGATCGCGCGTCGCACCGGACGCTCGTCGCGGACGAGAAAGTGGGAACGCTGCTGGTGCCGGCCGGCGCCGTGCTGGCGTTCACCGACGAAACGCAACGCACGCTCCGCTCGGTCTTTCTGCCGCGCCCGGCGCTGGTCGCCGGGCTCCTGCTCGAGGGCGCGCTCGAGCCGCTCACCCAGCGCGAATGGGCCGGGACCCTGTCGAAGGACCAGACGATCGGCGACTGGCCCTGCCGGGCCGGCGATCTCTGGTTCACGCCGGACGGCGTCGTCACGCGCTGCACGCTGGCCGTGGGCCAACGGCTCGCCGGCTACGACCTGCCGGCCGGCGCCGAGACCAGCCACGACCCGGCGACTGGCGGCTGGGAGTTCCAACTGTCGCAGGAGGGGCCCGCGCTACGCATCGCCACGCTCGGCGCCGACCTGCCGGCGGGCGGCACGCTCACGCTCGCCGCCGACGGCGCGCCGCGCCGGCTCTACGTGCCGCACGAGTCCAAGATGACGATCGCCGGCGTGGCGCTCTACGACCATATCATCCTCGAGAAAGGCGGGCTGACCGCCGAACTGGCCGAGCCGACGCCGGTCACCGGCGTCGTGCTGCCGGCGGACACGGTGGTGCGTCTCGATCTCGCCACCGGCGAGGTCAAGGCGACGACCCGCTCGTCGATCCTCGACCCGTGATCCTCAGCGCGGGTTCGCTACGAGCAGGAATTGCGATGATGAGAGAGGGTGTGAAATGTCGGCGGCGAACCGATGAGTCTTAAATCGACGCGGTCGAGTCTGATCCATCGTTCGCATGGCGGAGCGTTTTTCATCCCCGAGAGCTTGTCAAGGATCGTCCTTCGGACGACCGCCGAAGGCGGCGGCCCCTACGGGGCCGTCCTTGACAAGCTCTCGGGGATGAAAAAAATTGCCTGCATGCGAACAATGGCGCAGCAACGAATTCGGCGTCGGGCGAGCGCCAAAAACGTGACAAGCTGCTAATTCCGTGTCCGCCGTCATGAAGCGCCCTCTCGTCTTCGCCGCATTGCTCTGTATCGCGCATCCGGCGCGGGCCGAGCCGCATACGGCGCTTTGCGCGGCGGCGAAGGCGGAGGTCGGCGCCGATGCGCTGCTTGCCGCCGAAGTCGCCGCCGTGTTCGGCAAGGCGGATTATTCCGATGCGGCGAGCGACTGCCTCTATCCGCTGAAAGCGCTCCGCTACGCCAGCGCCGACGTGCTGCTCGTCCAGGCGGGCGAGCCGGGCGAGGGCTGCCACGGCTGCGCGGCCGTGCTTTCGGCCTTCGTGAACCAGCGCGTCGGCGGCGGCCTTAGGAATGTCGCGAAATTCCGCGAATTCGCGCAGCTCGGCTCGTCCGGCGCCGTCATCGACATAACGCCCATCGAGATCGCCGGCGACGATTCCATGGCGATCGAGAGCGGCGGGACGTTCCAGGGCTATACCTCGACAAGGCTCGACTTCTTCACCTTCCACGCCGGCGCGCTCGTCGATCTCGATGCGAAGCCGCCGATCGTCCTCGACGCCGACGACGAGGGCGCGATGGCGGACGCCAGCAAGGCGGTTTCCGTGGCGGCGAGCTGGTTCTTCGATCCGACCGACAAGAGCGCGCTTGTCGTCGACTACAAGATCGACGCCAAGGGCGCGACGCGCGTCGAGCGGCTCGTCTGGCGCCTGCAAGCCGGCAAGCTCGCCCTCACGCGCGGCCGCGTGCCGCCGGAGGTGACGCAGGCGAGCGGGGGGTGAGGGGCGCCGACGCGGTTGGCTGCCGCCTCACCCGATATGGCGCACCCGATCGGACTTGAGGATAGCGACGGCGAAATCGGGAATCTCGAGACCGCCCTTCACCTTGGCCTCCAGCGCCGCCTCCGCCGCGCGGACATCCGCCAGAGCCTTCAGCACGCCCTCCGCCCGCGCGCGCGGCACGACGACGATGCCGTCGCGGTCGCCGATGATTATGTCGCCCGATTCGACGCGCAGGCCGCCGAGATCGACGGGATCGCCGACCGCGCCCGGGCCGTTGCGCACCGGCGAATTGGGGGTGACGCCGGCGCAATAGACGGGAAGGCCGACGGCCAGGATGCCGACGATGTCACGCACCATGCCGTCGGTCACGAAGCCCGCCACGCCGCGGTTGCGCGCCATGCCCAGCATGAGATCGCCGACCACCGCCGCGCCGGCGTAGCCGCCTGTCGCGGCGACGAGAATATCGCCGGGCCCGGCGATCGACAGCGCGCCGAAAAGAGCCAGATTGTCGGCAGGCCCGCAATTGCAGGTGACGGCGACCCCGACCATGACGTCGGCGCTCGCCTCCAGCGGCTTGATGCGATAGTCGAGCGCCCCCGCGCCACCCATCGCATCGACGACATTGCCGGTGGGAACGCCGGCGAAAGCCGCGAGCAGCTCTTTGGCGGGGCGGGGAAAGTTGGCGCGGATGGTGAGGATGGGGGGATCGACGATCACCGGGGGTTCCTTCTGTGGGAATCATGGGGCGGGGCTTAATCCCGCCGTTGTCATTGCGAGCGGAGCGAAGCAACCCAGGCGTCGTGCCGTTGTTAGAGAGGTCACGACCTCTGGGTTGCTTCGCTCCGCTCGCAATGACGCAGAGCGCTTCGAACTAAAATCGTTCGCCCTACCGTGAGGGCCACGCCGCCGAGCCGCCGTCAAGTCGCTGCGCGACTCCTCCGCTTCGCTACGGCGCCTTCGGCGTGACTGCGGCTCGGCGGCGCGGCTATTTACCTACAAGTCCTTTTGGTGCGCGATGCGGCCCGAAGGCCGCGATCGCTCACCAAAAGGACTTGTAGGCCAAACGCCATTGCCGCGCGGAGCAGTCAAGTCTCGCGAAGCGACCGCCGAAGGCGGCTTGGACTTGACGGCGAGCACGGCGATGGCAGCGCGACTTTTGGCCGCCTAACCTCTCTCGAGCTCCCTCCCCTCCCCGCCAATTCTGAACAACTGATCCGCCCCGATGTCGCCGATCTTCGTCGCGCCCATCAGCCCGACGACGCGATCGATTTCGCGGCGCAGGATTTCGAGCACATGGGCGACGCCGGCCTCGCCCGCCACGGCCAGGCCCCAGAGCTGCGGCCGGGCGATCAGGCAGGCGGTGGCGCCCAGCGCCAGCGCCTTGACGACATCCGCGCCGCGCCGAATTCCGCCGTCGACGAGAACCGGGATCGCGCCATTGACGGCCTCGACGACGCGCGGCAGCGCGTCGAGGCTCGCCAGCGCGCCGTCGAGCTGGCGCCCGCCGTGGTTGGAGACGATGAGCCCGTCGACGCCGCGCGGCGCGGCCTGCCTGGCCTCGCCCGGATGCAGCACGCCCTTCAGCAGCAGCGGCCCTGTCCACAGCCCACGCAGCCATTCGACGTCGCGCCACGACTGGCCGGGATCGAGGATCGCGCCCATGCGCGCGGCGATGTCGCCGATATCAGCCGATTCTCCCGGCCGCACGTAGTTGGCGAAAGTGATGCGCGGCAGTTCGCGGCTCATGCGCATCAGCCAGGGCAGCTTGCCGGCCATGGCGGCAAGATCGCGCGCGCCAAAGCGCGGCGGGATGGCGAACCCGTTGCGAATGTCGCGTTCGCGATTGCCGAGCAATTGGTTGTCGATGGTGAGGACGAGCCCGTCGTAGCCGGCCGCCTGCGCCCGCTCCACGAACTCGCGCGTAAAGCCGCGATCGCGATAGAGGAACACCTGCATCCAGCGCGGCGCGGCGCCGGCGGCGGCCAGTTGCTCGATCGTGCAGACGGAGGCGTGCGAGAGGCAATAGCCGACGCCCGCCGCGCTGGCGGCGCGCGCCGCGGCGATCTCGCCGCCGGGCCAGAACAGGCCGCTGAGGCCGGTCGGGCCGATCAGCACCGGCATCGCCAGCCGGCGCCCGAACAGTTCCACTGAGATGTCGCGCGTCGCCGCGCCGTTCAGCGGGCGCGGAACGAGTTCGATCGCCGCAAAAGCCTGTTCGTTGCGCCGCAGGGTTCGTTCGTCTTCCGCGCCGCCGTCGGCGAAATCGAACACCGGGCGCGGCAACGCGCGCCGCGCGAGTTCGCGCATGGCGGCCAGGCTATAGGCTTTGCGGCGCCAGGCTTCGATGCGAGCGGTCATGGCGCGCGCGACGCGATATGGCCCCAGTGGGTCGGCGCGCCGCCGCCGGGCGCGCGAACGCGCCACAGCTTGCCGGCGAAGGACGGCTCGGTGCTGGCGGCAAGGACGCCAGCGTCGGTCACCCACAGCGTCTCGCCGTCGAACACGCAATTCGTCGGCGCGCCGCCGCAAGGGATGAAGCCCTCGACCGCGCCATCGCGGGCCAGCACATGGATGCCGGCGGCGACCATATCGGTGACATAGAGGCGCCCGTCCGCGCCGATCTTCATGCCGTCGAGAATCGGATTGTCGCCCGGCATGCGGCCGAGATCCTCAATGGTTCCGTCCGGCCGCAGGCGGCGCACGCGCCCGGTATAGGATTCGTCCCATACGATCGACCCGTCGGCCTCGACGGCGAGGCCGTTGGGAAACACCGGTTCGGAAAAGGCGATCACCACGCTCGCGACGCCGTCGGGGGCCAGCGCGAAAATGTAGCTGGGGTCGGGCTTGGCCGGATTGTAGGTTCCGGGGTCGGTGAAGAGGAGCCGCCCGTCGGCGGCGAAGACGAGGTCGTTGGGGCCGTTGAGGGCGATGCCTTCGACTTCGGTCAGCAATATCTCCGCCTTGCCGCCCTCGCGCACCCGCTGAATCGAGGGCGTGGTCATTTCGGCGGCGCGCCAGGGGCCGCAAGTGCCGCCGTTCTGGCAGAGATAGATCTCGCCCTCGGCGCCCAGCACGCAGGAATTGGGCGCCCCGGCGACATAGGCGAACCGGCTGGCGGTTCCGTCGGCGCCGACGACAGTCAATTGGCTGCGGTAGCTCTCGACGAAGACGAGCCGGCCGCCCGGCAGCACGGTCGGGCCCTCGGGCCAGCCGAGGCCGGAGGCGACGAGCTCCGGCGATTGAGCGGGCGCTTGCCCCATGGGACGGCTCCTCCAATTTGATCGCGCGGGTTGGCTCCCGCGCGACGCGTTAGACGATCAAGACTTGTCGCGTTGCGCTTCACGCCTTGTCAATAGGTTCCGAGCGGAGCTTTATTCTCGCCTGGCGATTGATATTCGCGATGCAAAGGATGCCGCCGGCATGTCCCTGGTTCTGAACGCGCATGACGAATCGCTGCGCAACGGCGAGGAAGGCGCCGCGCCGGCCTTCGCGATGGAAATATTGGCCGCCTTCGCCGAAGCCGTCGGCGCGAGGGCGTTGCTGGACGTCTCCCGCGCCCATATCGACGGCTGCCTGCACCATGGCGAGGTCAGCCTCGATTTCGTCGAGCGCCTCGTGGCGAGCGGCGGACGCGTGCGGATTCCAACGACGCTCAATGTCGGCTCGCTCGATCTCATCCATCCCGAGCTCATGCGGATGCCGCCGGGCGAACAAGCGCCGGCGCGGCGCCTGATGCAGGCGCATGAGGCGCTTGGCTGCCAGCCCTCCTTCACCTGCGCGCCCTATCAGACGCTGTTTCGCCCCGCCTTCGGCGAGCAGATCGCCTGGGGCGAGTCGAACGCCATCGTCTTCGCCAATTCGGTGATCGGCGCGCGCACCAACCGCTACGGCGACTTCATCGATCTGTGCTGCGCGATCGTCGGGCGCGCCCCCGCCTGGGGATTGCATCTCGACGAGAACCGGCGCGGCGAGGTGCTGTTCCGCCTTGCCGGCCTGCCCGCTTCGCTGGAGGCGAGCGACGCGCTCTATATTGCCGTCGGGCTGCTCATCGGCGAGCAAAGCGGCGAGCGCGTGCCGGTCATCGAAGGCCTGCCGCCGCCGCGCGATGAGGATCAGCTGAAAGCGCTTGGCGCGGCGGCCGGCTCGAGCGGCGCCGTCGGCCTCTTTCATGCCGTCGGAATCACGCCCGAGGCGCCGACGCTTTCCGACGCGCTGCACGGACGGGCGCCGGAGCAGACGATCGACCTCACGCCGGCCGATCTTGCGGCCGCGCTGCGCCATCTCTCGAGCGTCCCGGACGGCGCGCCGATATCCGCCGTCTGCCTCGGCACGCCGCATTTCTCGCGCGCCGAATGGGATCGCCTGCTGCCGATGCTGCGGCGCATCGCGCCGAGGCGCGGCGTTCCGATTTACGTCAATACCGGACGCGCGACGCTGGCGGGCCTCGAGAAAGAGGGTCTGCTCGGCGGCATGGAGGAATTTGCTCTCATCCCCGTCGCCGACACCTGCACCTATATAACGGCGATCCTCGAGCGGCTCGACGGCGCCGTGATGACCAATTCGGGCAAATGGGCCCATTACGCCCCGGGCAATATCGGCGTCGCGGCAGCCTTCGGCGAGATGGAGGATTGCCTCGCCTCCGCGGCGGCCGGCCGGGTCGTGCGGATCGCCAAATGACGCGGCTTGGCCGATTCTACGCCGTGGGCGAGGCGGAGGGGCCGGCGCTGGTGCTTGGCGAACCGCTGAGCTTCTGGGGCGGAATCGAGGCCGCGACGGGCCGGATCATCGACCGCTCGCACCCCGATCTCGGCAAATGCGTGGCGGGCCGGATCCTCGTCATGCCGAGCGGCCGGGGCTCGTCCTCCTCGGCTTCCGTTCTGGCGGAAGCCATTCGCCGGGGCGCGGCGCCCCTGGCCATCCTCATGGCGCGCCCCGACCCGATCCTCACCGTCGGCGCGATCGTCGCCCGGTCGCTTTATGGCCTGCGCTGCCCTATTGTCGTCTGCGCGATCGACGGCCTGGCGAGCGGCGACCGCCTTCGTGTTTCCGCGCTGGACACCGGCGCCGCGCGGATCGAGATATTGTCGCGCACGGAACGCTTGCCCGCCGGATCGACTTTCTCCTAAAGCCCTTTTCGCCTGAGACATCGAGGCCGAATGCCCAGCCGCATCGAAGATTACGCCGTGATCGGCAATTGCGAGACCATGGCGCTGGTCGGCCGGGACGGCTCGATCGACTGGCTGGGCCTGCCGCGTTTCGACAGCGCGGCGTGTTTTGCGGCGCTGCTCGGCGATCCCCGCCATGGGCGATGGCTGATCGGACCGGTCGACGAAAAAGCCAAAGCGACGCGGCGCTATCGCGGCGACACGATGATCCTGGAGACCGATTTTACGACCGAACAGGGCGTCGCGCGAATCGTCGACTTCGCCAGCCGCCGCGACGGCGTCTCGGATATTGTGCGCCTCGTGCAGGGCGTCAGCGGGACCGTCGCGATGCGCACCGAAATCGTCGTGCGCTTCGAATATGGCTCGGTCATGCCGTGGACGACGCGCGAGGACGACGGCCGGCTGCAATTCACCGCCGGCCCCGACCGGCTGCTGCTCGACACAAGCGTCGCGTTGCGCGGCGAGGATTGGCGCACGATCGGCGAATTTGAGGTCAGCGCCGGCGATGAGGTCGCCTTCACGCTGAGCTGGACGCCGTCGTTTCGCGCCGCCCCGCCGCCGCTCGACGCCGCCGCGGCGCTGGCGCAGGTGGAGGCGTTCTGGACGCGCTGGGCGGGCGCTTTCAAACCGGCCAGCGAATGGTCAGACGCCGTGCTGCGCTCGCTGCTGACGCTGAAATCCCTTACCCATTGGGAAACCGGCGGCATCGTCGCGGCCGGCACGACTTCGCTGCCGGAAAAGCTCGGGGGGCCGCGCAACTGGGACTATCGGTTCTGCTGGCTGCGCGATGCGACGTTCACGCTTTACGCGCTCATCGGCGCCGGCTTTCACGTGGAGGCGGAGCGCTGGCGCGCCTGGCTGCTGCGCGCGGCCGCCGGCAGCCCGGACGATCTGCAGATCATGTATGGCCTGGCGGGCGAGCGGCGGCTGACCGAATATGAATTGCCGTGGCTGCCGGGCTATGAGGATTCCAAGCCGGTGCGCATCGGCAACGCCGCCTCCGACCAGATCCAGCTCGACGTCTATGGCGAAGTGATGGACGCTCTCTATGTCGCCCGCAAGGCCGGGCTTGCGGCGAGCGCGGCGAGCTGGGGGCTGGAATGCGCGCTGGTCGAGCATCTCGAAAAGATCTGGGACCAGCCCGACGACGGCATTTGGGAGGTGCGCGGCGGGCGCAAGCATTTCACCCATTCCAAGGCGATGGCCTGGGTCGCCTTCGATCGCGCGGTGCGTTCGATCGAGGAATTCGGGCTGGAGGGGCCGCTGGACCATTGGCGCGCGGTACGCGACGCCATCCACGCCGAGGTTTGCGAGCGCGGCTTCGACGCCGCGCAGAATTCCTTCGTGCAATCCTATGGCGCGGCCGCGCTGGACGCGAGCCTGCTGCTGATTCCGATCGTCGGCTTTCTGCCGCCCGACGATCCGCGCGTGCGCGGCACGGTTGCGGCGATCGAAAAAAATCTGCTGCGCGGCGGCTTCGTGCTGCGCTACGACACGGGCGAGCAGGTCGACGGCCTGCCACCCGGCGAGGGCGCGTTCCTGGCCTGCAGTTTCTGGCTCGCCGACAATTACGTGCTGCAGGGACGCCATGACGAAGCGCGGGCGCTGTTCGAGCGGCTGCTGTCGCTGCGCAACGACGTCGGCCTGCTCGCCGAACAATATGACGCCTTCGACAAGCGGCAATTGGGCAATTTTCCCCAGGCGCTCTCGCATCTGGCGCTCATCAATACCGCCCATAATCTCACCAGCGCCGCCGGCCCCGCCCACCAGCGCTCCGCCGGCAGCGGCGCGCCCTGAGCGTGAGGCGCCAGGCTTGCCGCCTCAAAGCGCGATGCAATGAGGGGGAAGCGGTCGAGTTTGATCCATCGTTCGCATGGCGCAATAGCGAATTGGGCGCCGGACGCACAACGCATTCCACTCTAGCCGGCGCCGTCCGGCGCTTTCTTTTCGGCCGGGCTCGACGGCAGCGGCGGCAGGGATTTCAGATATTCGGCGATCGCCTCGCGGTCTGAGGCCGGCAGTTCGGCGGTGTTCCGGATGACCTCGGCCATGGCGCCGCCCACCGAATCGCCATCGGGCGTGAGGCCGCTGTTCAACAATTCGACAATGTCGCCCTTCGACCATGCGCCGATTCCCGTTTTGTCGGGCGTGATGTTGGGAACCCTGCCCTTGCCTTCGAGATTGGGGCCGCCGGCAAAGCGCCGGTCGGAGACGATGGCGCCCAGCAGGTTGCGCGGCGAATGGCATTCGGCGCAATGGCCGAGGCCCTCGACAAGATAGCGGCCGCGATTCCACTCGGGACTTTTGGCCGGGTCCGGCTCGAACGGCTTGCCGTCGAGAAACAGCAGCTTCCACAGCCCGAGGCCGCGCCGGATGTTGAAGGGAAACATGAGATCGTGATCGGCCGCCTTGCCGGCGACCGGCGCAAGCGTGCGCAGGAACGCCATGAGGTCGCGGATGTCTTCGAGCTTCACGCGCTGGAACGAAGTGTACGGAAACGCCGGATAGAGATGCGCGCCCGCCGGCGACACGCCGGTCAGCATCGCATTGGCGAGGTCGACGACCTTCCAGGCGCCGATGCCGTCGTCGGGATGCGGCGATATGTTGGGAACGGTGAAGCTGCCGAACGGCGATTTCAACTGGAGGCCGCCGCCGAGCTTCAGACGATCGGGCTGGCCTGGCGTCGCGTGACAGGAAGAACAGCCGCCGGCCTCGAAAACGAGGCGGCCGCGCGCCGCGTCGCCGCCGGGTTCAAAAGCCTGCCACTGGTCGCGCGGAAACGCGGGCTTGGGCGCCGTCAGCCACCACCCGGCGCCAGCGGCGGCGATGGCAAGCGCCGCCAGGGCGATCAGGACGGATTTGCGAGGCATCGGCGCCCTCCGGCTTTACGCTATGACGCCGTCGTCTCGGCAGGCTCGCACGCCCTCATTCCCCCACGCTCAGGCGCGGAAGGCAAGACCGTTTTGCAGCGTGCCTACGGGTTGGGGGCGCGATATTTTTCATGGCAGCCGCCGCAATTCTTGAAAATGGCGGGGAAATTGGCGACGAACGTGTCCTTGTCCTTGATCGCCGCCAAGGCGGCGGTCGCATCCTGCCCGAACTTGGCGAAGCGGGCGTCGACATCCGCCCTGTTGTCCCAGACCGCCGGCAGCGCCTTGGTGTCGCCGCCGGTTTTCGAATCGTCGGGAAACAGGGCCGGCATTTTCGCCGCGACGTCGATAAACGTCTTGAGCGAGGCCTGCGCGGCGGCCAGATCGAAGGGCGCCTCGCCCTTCAGCATTTTGGCCGCGGCGCCGGCCGCCGCGCCGTTCTGCTTCATCGTCTGCTGGCGCGCCTTGATCACGTCGAGATTCTGCGGGACGGCCGCCTGGATGGTGACCGCCAGCGCGGCGGCGACGATAAGAATGCGGATCATGGATCTGTCCCCCTTCGACGGATTGGCGACCGTCTGCGTGTGAGGACGGCCGGCAAGGAATCGCCAAGCTTCGAAGCTCTGGCGAGCGGCAATTTTGCGCCGCGGCGCAGGTCCGTCGCAAGCGATAGTTCATTGCGCAAGGACGGAGCGCGATTTGCGCGCGCGCCCACGGCGTGGCGACAAGCTAGCAAAGCCGTTCGCGATTTGTCGAGCCTTGGCGCGCCGGCTCGCGACCCGGAAAGCCGCCGGACGCAATCGACCGGCCTCGGCAATCCCTGTAAAGTCGGCGCAGCCCAGGGGAGCACAATGGCGACGCAGGGGATGCGGGGTGGAATTTCTGGGTGCTGGACGGCGACCGGATCCGGCTGTTCACCGTGGCGGACGCCGATTTTACCGCGGCCGAAGATAGGGTTTTGTCAAAGATGAACTACGGGATCACCCTTTCTCACGAGGAGATTGGCGAGAGCGTGATCGAACTTCTCAAATTGCCTTACGGCGAAGCGATGGAATGGACGCCGATCCTCCCCGAAGAGGAAGCCCCGCGCCGCGCGAGCGAGGCTGGCGGACCGGCAGGGGTTTCACCGGCGCGCGCGAAACCGACCGTGTAGTTCATCACGTCCGCAATCACGGCGTCGGAGACAACATCGCCGATCTCTTTCGAAACTAAAATCTCTTCCATCAAAGAACCCCGCATCTCTCTGTAGACATGTGGATGCGCGTTTGACGCTGCCCGTGCGCAAAATTCGAGAATTATGAATTCGAGGAAGGTTTGACGCTGCGCGGATGGATCGTTTCACCGCGACGAAGCATGGCCAAGAGTTCCGCGATCTTCGCCGCACGCTTCTCGGCGGTCTTTGCCTGGTGAACCCGATAGATAATGGCGTAGCGATTCGCCGAGTCCAAAGCGTCAAACACCTTACGAACCCGTGGATCATCCTCCAGCGCCGCCTCCAAATCAGCGTGGGGAGCGGCCGTGCTCTGCGATGGGTACGCGGCTTCCCATCGCCCGTCCGCTTTTGCCGCGTCAACCTGCGCCAGCCCTTGTTGTGTCATCTGGCCGGACACGATCAGCCGCTCGGCGCGTTCACAGTTTATTTTCGACCAGGCGCTCTTTGGTTTTCGTGGCGTGAAACGCGTTTTGAAGCAAAGCTCATCCACACGCCCCAACTGCCCATCAATCCAACCGTGCGCGAGGGCGAGGTCTATGGCGTCCGACTTGCTGATTGTCGCCTCTACCGCGCCTTTCTTCGAGAACTTTAGCCAGGCGCCTGGAGAGCTGTCTGGCTGAGACGCCAACCAACGCGCGAACGCTGACGCGCTTGAGAAAGTTAGAAGGGGAAGTTCGTCAGAGGGCATGGCATTGGGATAACACGTCGCCCTGCAAACCAACCACAATGAATTTTTGGAGATTGACTTCCTGGCGATCCGCCAGCCGACTTCGGCCCGCCGCGCCTACTTGTCCTGCATCGCGGGCGATTTGGGACGGGCGGCGACGAGCGGATGATCGAGCTTGCTGACATGGGCCGCATCGGCGCCGCCGGGCGAGGCCCAGCCGGTCAGCGCCGGGCCGAAGAATTCGGCGTTGGCGGGCCCGAAAGCGCGCTCCTCGGCCGGCAGATCCTCGATGGCGTAGATCGCCTCGACCGGGCATACGGAGAGGCACAGGCCGCAATCGATGCATTCGTCGGGCTGGATATACATCATCCGCCCGCCCTCGTAGATGCATTCGACGGGACAGACGACCTGGCAGGCGCCGTCCTTCACGTCGATGCAGGTCGAGGCGATGACATAAGCCATGGCGAGCCTCTTCTTGCCTCAGCGCCCGCGCCATTGCGGCGCGCGCTTTTCCTGGAAGGCGCGCACGCCCTCATCCTGATCCTCGCTGCGCAAGGCCTCGACAAGCGCCGGCAGGCGCAGCATCTGGGCTTCCTTCGCCGAGAGGCGCTCGCCGGCCCGCACCATCTGCTTGATCGCGCGCAGCGACAGCGGCGCGCAGGCCAGAATGTCGGCGATCCAGCGCGCGACCGCGGCATCGAGCTCGGGCGCGGGGACCACTTCATTGACGAGGCCGAAGCGCAAGGCCTCGGCGGCGCCGACGCGCCGGCCGGTCAGCAGCATGCCCATCGCCAGGGCGTGGGGAATGCGGCGCGTCAGCAGCGCAATGCCGCCGTCGAGCGCCAGCCGTCCGACGCGCGGCTCGGGCAGGCCGAAAGTGGCGTTGGCGGCGGCGACGACGATGTCGCAGCCGAGCATCATCTCCAGGCCGCCGCCGAGCGCATGGCCGTTGACGCGCGCGATGACGGGAATGTCGAGCGTCTCGCGCAGCGCGATGCCGCCAAAGCCGCCGGGACGCGCGGCCGCCCAATAATCGAGCCCGCTCGAGCCGGAGCCGCCCTTCATATCCGCGCCGGCGCAGAACGCCCGGTCCCCGGCGCCGGTCAGCACGACGAGGCGGATGTCTGGGTCGCCCTCGATCGCCTCCCAGATGTGGATCAATTCGGCTTCGCTCGCCTGGTCGATCGCATTGAGGCGATCGGGACGGTTCAGCGTGACGCGCGCGATATGATCGTCAACCGTAAATTCGACGCTCATGCGAGCACGCCCGAACTCTTCAGCGCGGCGATGCGCTCGGCGGGATAGCCAGCCTCGGCGAGGATCGCCTCGCCGTCGGCGCCCAAAGCCGGCGGCGCGCGGCGAAGCTGGAAGGCGCCCGGGCCCATGGCGAGCGGCGTGCCGATGAGTTCCATCGCCTCGCCGCCGCCGTTCAGCGTCACCACCGTTCCGTTGGCCTTGGTCTGCTCATGGCCGAGCGCTTCGGCCAGCGTCAGCACCGGCGCGCAAAGCAGATCCTGCTCGTCGAGCCGGGCGAGCCAATGCTGGGTGGTGTTCGAGGCGAAGCGCTGGCGCATCATCGCCTGCAATTCGCCCTTATGCGCGACCTGGCCCTGGAATGTCGCATAGCGCTGATCGAGGGAAAGATCGGGCAGGCCGAGCGCCGCGCAAATGTCCTGCAGCGGATTGGTCTTGAAGGCGCCGACCAGCACGAGCGCGCCGTCGCTCGTCTCGAAACCGCCGGTCAGGGGATAGGACCCCCAGCTGAAATGCCGGCCGCGCTGCAGCCACATCGCCGCTTCCTGCATCTGCATGGCGAGCATCGATTCGAACAGCGAGACGGCGACCTGCTGGCCGCGGCCGGTCTTCTCGCGCTGCAGGAGCGCCAGCAGGATCGCCTGCACCAGATGCATGCCGGCGGTATAGTCGCACAAAGAAGTCGCGTAGACGGTGAGCGGCTCGTCGTCGTTGCATTTGCGCCGCATCACGCCCGACAGCGCTTGCGCGAGGATATCCTGGCCGCCCTTGTAGGACAGCGGCCCCACCTGGCCGAAGCCGGAGCCGAAGGCGCAGATGATGCGCGGATTGATCTTGGCGAGCGCCTCATAGCCAAAGCCCATGCGCTCCATCACGCCGGCGCGGAAATTATTGACGACGATGTCGGCCTCACGCACGAGATCGTAGATGATCGCCTTGCCGTCGGGCTTGCGCAGATCGAGCGCGATCGAGCGCTTGTTGCGGTTGAGGCTGCGGAACACCGGATTGTCGAGGCCGCCGGGATCGTCGGGGATCGAGGAGCGCGAAAGGTCGCCGGCGCCCGGCCGCTCGATCTTGACGACGTCGGCGCCGTAATCGGCCAGCACCTGCGTCGCGCTGGGGCCCAGCATCACCTGGGTGAAATCGATGACGCGGACGCCCGAGAGCGGCTGCGCGGGGGAATCTGGCATGAGGTTTATGTCCCTTTATTCGGCGGCGATGGTGAGAAGCGCATTGGAGGCGGGCCGGTCGCCGGGATCGGCGCCCTGGGCGCGCAACTTCGCCTGCAGTTTGCCGACATCGATCCGTTCGACGCCGACATTGGCCTCGAGCGCCAGCGCGGCGGCGATTCCGGCCGCCTCGCCCATCGCCATGCAGGGCGGAATTTCGCGCGAATTGCGCTGCGCGGAGGAGGTCGCGGAATAATGCCGCCCCGCCACCAGCAATTGGCCGACGTCGCGCGGCAGCATGGTGCGATAGGGATAATAATAATCGCGCCCGCGCGCCACGCTGTCGGGGAAATGCCGGCGCAGCATCACGTCGTCCTTGCTCATCACATAAACGCCGTCGAGCAGGCGCGTCTGGCGGACCCCGATCTGCGGCGCGACATCGACCACGAATGCCCGCTCGAAGCCGGGCATTTTTTCGCGGACGTAGGCGACCAGCGCCGCGATGCGCTCGCGGCCGAGGAAATCGGCGCGCGTGAGATCCTCGACCTTGATGCCATCGAGACCGGCCATATGCGGGCAATTGCACCAGACGATTCCCGGCAGCGGCGTCTTCAGCCACCATTTGTCCCAGGATCCCGCCATGATCTTCTTGGCTTCGCGGTCGATCGCGTTGAAAGCGGCCGGCTCTTCATATTCGAACCGCTCGGCCGCCTCGACATCGACGCCGCCGAGGCGAAACACCGTCGTCACGATATAGGAGCCATGGCTGAACGGTGCGCCGGCGGAAGCCGCCACGTCGAGATCGCCGCTCGCATCGACGACGATCTTGCCCATGATCGCCTGGCGTCCGCTTTTGGTTTCGCAGACCACGCCGACGATGCGGCCGTCCTCGACGATCGCCCGCGAGAACCAGCTATGCAGCCGCAGATCGACCTTGGCCTCGCCGACCATCTCATTGGCGATGCGTTTGTAGCCGTCGGGATCGAAGGCGGCGGCGTAGCAGATCGGCTGCGGCTTGACGTGCGAATGAAAATCGAAGACGCCCCAGCGCGACCATTTGCGCCACAGAGCCGGATCGGAGCGGCGCTCGGCTTCGGGCGGCACGACGCAAAGGCCGATGCGCTCCATGCGCTCGATCATCTCGCCGCAGAGGCCCCGCACGCTGATCTCCTCGCCGTTGCTCATGTCGTCGAGCACCAGCACCATGCCGCCCGAGGCGAGGCCGCCAAGATAGGCGTAGCGTTCGATCAGCGTGACCGAAAGCCCGTTGCGCGCCCCGGCGACCGCCGCCGCGATGCCGGCGGGCCCGCCGCCGACCACGACAAGATCAGCGCGGCGCACGACGGGGATTTGGGATTCGGGCTCGACAATGGTATCGAGGCTGGTCATCGGCGAACTCCTGAATTGCCTGGAAATTTTTTGGTCATCCGGTCTGCGACACGTTCCATCGGAGGAAATAGCGCTCGGCCTGCGAGATCACGGCGAAGAAGGCCGCCGAAAACACCGAGCCGACGACGATCGTCGCGTAAAGCAGCGCCGAGTCGAAATTATAGGTCGCCTGGATGATGAGCGCGCCGATGCCCGTCGTCGCGCCGATCCACTCGCCGACGATCGCGCCGATCACCGAGGTCGCCGCGGCGATCTTGAGGGCCGAAAACAGATAGGGCAGCGAGCTCTTGAGCCGCAGCTTGAAGAAAATCTCGGACGACGAGGCCGAAAGGATGCGCATGAGCTCCATCTGCTGCGGGCTGACGGCGCGCAGGCCGCGCGTCATATTGACCAAAGTCGGGAAGAAGCAGATCAGCGCGGCGATCGCCACCTTCGCCTCCATGCCGTTGCCGAGCAGCAGCACAAGGATTGGCGCGTAGGCCATCACCGGAATGGTGTGAACCATCACCGCGACGGGGAAGAACGCCTCTTCGGCGGTGCGCTGATGAACGAAGACCGTCGCAAGCAGCACGGCTGCACTATTGCCGATGAGGAAGCCGAGAACCGCCTCCGTCGCCGTCGGCAGGAGATTGGCCATCAGCAGGCCGAATTTGTCGTAGAGCGTCGCGGCGACGGCGGTCGGCGCCGGCGCGATGAACGGCCGGACATGAAAGACGACGACGCCAAGCTCCCACAGGATCAGCAGCAGGATCGTCGCGCCGAGGGGCAGCAGCCGGCGCCGCCAGGCCGACCATCGCGCGGCCGCGGCGAATTCCGCGCGCCCGGAATCGGCGGCGGCGAACATATCGCTCGAATTCGGCGAGGAGAGGGCTGGCGCGCTCATCAGCATGTCTCCAGCACGCGGCGCAGATGCGCGGCGAGTTCGACGAATTGCGGCGTCTCGCGCATCTCGATGCGGCGCGGATTGGGCAGCGGCACCGGGACGATCTCGCGAACGCGGCCGGGCCGCGCCGCCATCAGCAGCACCTGCTGGCCAAGGAAAGCGGCCTCGTAGATCGAATGGGTGACGAACAGGATCGTCGCCCCCGTATTCTCCCAGACCCGCAGCAGCTCCTCGTTGAGGCGGTCTCGGGTGATCTCGTCGAGCGCGCCGAACGGCTCGTCCATCAGCAGGAGTTTGGGATCATTGACGAGGGCGCGGGCGATCGCCACGCGCTGGCGCATGCCGCCCGACAATTCATGCGGGAACGCCTTTTCCCAGCCGGAAAGGCCGACAAGGGCGAGAAGCTCGCGCGGATCGCGGGCGCCGCGCCGCTTGCCGCCGCCCCCGACCTCCAGCGGCAGTTCGACATTTTCGAGCGCGGTGCGCCAGGCCAGCAGCGAAGCGTCCTGAAAAACAAAGCCGATGTCGCGCCGCAGGCGCGCCGTCGCCGCCGAGGTCCCGAGCACCTCGACCTCGCCGGACGTCGCCGCGATGAGATCGGAGACGACGCGCAGCAAAGTCGATTTTCCGCAGCCCGACGGCCCGAGCAGGCTGAGGAAGCCGCCGCGCGGAATCGACAGGCTGACGCGCTCCAGCGCCGTCACCGAGCCGCGCTCGGTGGTGAAGCGCACCGTCACGTCGCGCAAGGCGACCGCCGGGCCATTGTCCGGGGCGGGCGCCTCTGGGGCGCGATCCAGCGCGATCTGCGACATGGCGCGCCTCTCCTCAGCCGATCTTCGGCCGGTCCTTTTCGGTCATCTCGAGGATTTTCGTCGTGATGACCTGATCGAGCTTGGGCTTGCCCGCCGGGAATTGCTTGAGCTCGTCATATTGATCGATCTGCGCCTGCCAGACGGCCGGATCAAAACTGCCCCAGCCCGCGGCCTTCGTGCGCTCGGTGAATTCGACATCCATCATGATCGGCGCGGCGGTCAGTTCGTCGGCGCGCACCAGATTGGGATATTCCTGGACGAGCAGGTCGACCGCCTTGTCGGGATTGGCCTTGGCGTAGGCCCAGCCGCGGCCCGCCGCGCGCAGGAAGCCGGCGAGCGCCTCGGGCTTCGAGCCGAGGAATTCGGCGGTCGTGTAATAGGGCAGCGCATAGAGCTGCACGCCCTGATCCCACATGCGCATCGCGATATAGTCGGGGCCCAGCACTTTCAGCGCCGTCGTATTGGTGCGCCAGCCGGCGACCGCGTCGACCTGGCCGGTCAGCAGCGGCGTCATGTCGGAGCCGATGATCACCTTCTGCACCTTGTCCTCGGGAATGCCGTTCTTGCGCAGCAGCGCGGTCAGCAGAATCTGGCCCGTCGCCTGCACGCCGATCTTGCGCCCGATCATGTCCTGCGGCGTATGTATGGGCGCCTTGGGCAGCGAGAAATAACAATAGGGATGCTGCTGCGCGCCGACCGCGAAACAGACGATGGGAATGCTCTGCGAGGCCGCGAGCATCAGGGAGGGGCTGGAGGACACCTGGCCAACCTCGTAGCGGCCCGAGGCGACGATCGCCACGCCGTCGATATTGGGGCCGCCGGGCTGGATGGCGAAATCGATCTTCTCTTCCTCGAAATAGCCGAGGCGCTTGGCGACGACTTCGCCGATCTGGTTGCCGCCGGTGATCCAGCCAAGCTGCATGTTGACAGTCTGGGTCCCCGCCGCGGCGCGCGCGCGCCGGCCGATCGTCGGGGCGAGCGCCGCGCCGGCGGCGAGCGCCACGCCGCTTTTGAGCAAGCCGCGCCGTGTCGGAAAAAACGCCTTCGCCATGGTCTTGGCTCCCTTTGCGGACCGCCAGCGACCTGCCCGATGCGCGGCCGCGCGGGATTCGCGCCCGCCCGCGGACGCCTTAGCTTCAGTAGCGGAGGCAGGGCGCTGTTGGGAAGCGCAGAGATTCGTGATAGGCGCTGCTTTTTCGGCATCGCCGAAAGGATCGCCCCGCCATGCATGCGGTCGTTCTGCGCTATCTCGACCAGGTCGCGCGCGTCGGATCGATCCGCCGCGCCGCCGAACGGCTCAATGTCGCCTCTTCGGCGGTCAATCGCCAGATCCTCAAACTGGAGGCGGAGATCGGCGTGCCGATCTTCGAGCGGCTGCGCAATGGCGTGCGGCTGACGCCGGCCGGCGAGCAATTGCTGCGCCATACCCGCAGCACGCTGGCCGAATGGAGCCGCACGCGCCTGGAGATCGCCGCGATCTCCGGCGACATCCGCGGCGAGGTGCGCATCATCGCCATTCCCTCCCTGCTGGTTCGCGCCGTGCCGAAAGCGATCGAGGCGATCGCCGCGCGCCATCCCAACATCTCCTTCCGGGTCATCGACGCCGATCCCGCCGACCATGTCGAGGAGATGCGCGCCGCGCGGCCCGACATCGCGCTCGTGTTCATCGACAAGAGATATCGCCAATACGATATCGCGGCGCGCCTGCGCACCGCGCTCGGCGCGATCATGCGCGCCGACCATCCGCTCGCCGGCGCCCAGCATTTGAGCCTCACGGAATGCGCGGCCTATCCCGTCGTCATGCTCGCCGACGCCTGGCTGCTGGACGCGGCTTCCGAAACCGAGTTCATCCATAGCGGGGCGCAATTTTCCGCCCGCGTCACCTCGAACTCGCTGAGCGTGATGAAGGAGACGATACGGGCGGGGCTTGGCGTCGGATTTTTCACGCCGACCGGCTTTGTCGAAGAGCTCGCCAGCGGCGAGCTGGTTCATGTGCCGCTGTCCGAGCCGGGCCTAGCGGCCAGCGAGATCGGCCTGTTCGTGCACCGCGTGCGCTCGGCCGCCCACCATATCAGCGTCGTCGCCGACGAATTGAAGCGCGAATTCAGCGCGCTCGAAGAGAAAATCCGCTCGATCCCGCGCCGCCCGGTGTAATTGTTGGGCGCTGCGACGCGCCGCCAGCCCTCGAGGAGAACCGATTGCCTTTCCGCGCCGACGCAAAAGACCGCCCCGTGACGCCCGGCGCCAATATGCCGAAGGCGCTGCGCGCCGCCGACGACAGCCCGAACCGCGTCCGCCAGGTCGGCGCCGTGCTGGTCGCGCGCGAGGGGACGCAGATCGCCGCCTGCAATGCTTTTCCCGCCGGGATTCGCGACCTTGAGGAACGCCATGCCGGGGACGGGCGCTTCGTCTGGATGGAGCATGCCGAGCGTCGCGCCATTTTCGAGGCGGCGCGGCGCGGCGTGGCGACGGCCGGCGCCCATATCACCTCGACGTTCTTTCCCTGCATCGATTGCGCCCGCGCGATCGTCGAGGCGGGCATCGTCTGTCTCGACACGCCGGCGCCCGCCTTCGACGATCCGGTCTGGGGCGCGTCTTTCGAGCGCTCGCAGATCATCTTGCGGGAAGGCGGGGTGGAGGTTCGCATCGTCGAGGCCGTTGACCGTTCCTGACGCCGGCGCGTTCTCGGGATCCGCGGCATTGGCGGAAAAAAGCAGACGCTTGGCGCATATCTTGCTTTGGCCAGAGGACTGCCTTGGATGGCGCCCTGGATGAGGGAAAATTCTTATGCTTAAGGCCCGGGCTGCGGCCGGCTTCGCATTGCTGGCGTTGTCGTGGCACGGCGTCGCTCGGGCCGCCGAGGATCAGCCGGACGCGCCCGGCTGCGCGATGACCTACGCCCACGCGCGGGCGATCGGGGAAAGCCGCGCGGCGGCGGACGACCATACGAAGTTCATCGATTTTGGCGGCGCCGACGCGGTGGCGATTCTCAAAGCGATCAATGACGGCCCGCCGCCCAGAAGAATTTTCGTCGGCGAGCGAATCCTCGTCCTCGAAGCGCCCGCCAGCGACCATGTGAAGCTTGTCTTGTTCGTGCGCGATTGCGCCAGCGTCGGGACCACAATGAACGAAGCGGACTGGCGAAAATTGAAGACCGCGGCGTTCGGCGAGGGCTACTAGATCGCGACGCAATTCCGCGGCAGCGGTCGAGTCTGATCCATCGTTCGCATTGGCGGAGCGTTTTTCATCCCTCAGGGCTTGTCAAGGATCGCCTTTCAGGCGACCGCCGAAGGCGGCGGCCCTTTGGGCCGTCCTTGACAAGCCCTGAGGGATGAAAAAAATGGCCTGCATGCGAACAATGGCGCAATAGCGAATTCGGCCTCGAAGGTAAGCACTACCATTCAACCGTAACGCAGTAGGCCCTAGCCCGCCCGCCTCGATCAACACGCGCTCCGCGCTAGCGCACGCCTTTGATGAAAAACGCCAAGGCGCCGGCGATCAGCGTCACGATCGCCGCCAAGACAAACATCTCCTGGTAGCCGGCGAGGCGGATCGCCGCGCCGCCCAGCGCCGGGGCGAGAAATTGCGGCGCCGCGCCGGCGACAGCGAGCACGGCGATGTCGCGTCCGACGGCGTTCTGGTTCGGCAGCACGAGCGACATGATCGCAAAGTCGACGGACATATAGATCCCCATCGACACGCCGCCCAGCGCCGCATAGGCCACCATGCCGGCCCAGGTCGCGCTCAAGGCCGGCGCCAGCATCGCCGCCGCCATGCCGATGGCGTAGACGCCGATCAAGGGCTTGCGCCGGCCCAGCCGATGCGCGAACCATCCGGCGATGACGAGCGCGCCGATCCCCGCCAGCGTGCGGATCGTATTGAGGATGCCCGCGGCGATCTCAGGATTCCCACCCGGCAAATGGTCGGCGCCGACGTAATCCTGCAGGGCATAGAGCAGGTAGCCGCCGATCATATATTGGGCGAGAAAAACCAGCGCGCGCGAGGAAAACGCCAAGGAGAAATCGCGCGAGGAGAAACTGTGAAACAACAGCCGCGCGGCGCGCCACGGCGCCCGTCGGCTCGCCGCCGGGCCGAGCGGCTCCCGCGCTCCCGGCGCGGCGCGCGCGTCCTCGCGCGCGAAGATGACGAAGGCGGCCGCGGCAGCCGCGAGGATCGCCGCGAGCGAGGCGTATCCGACCTTCTGGCTGACCAGCGCGCAAAGATTGACGCCGAGCAAGGCGCCGAGCGGCCCCGCGAAGCCGAAAGCCCAGGAGGCGAGGCCGCGCTGGCGCGCGGGCACCCGGTCAGGCACGATCGCCAGCACGACCGCCTGAAAAAAGTTCATCGTGAACCACAGCGCCGCGCAGAGCGCGACGATCGCCGCAAGCCTCGTCTGCGCGCCCAAGGCGACGAGCAGGATCGCCGAGGCGGCGCCCATCGCGACGAGCCACGGCGCGCGGCGGCCCCAGCGGCTTCGCGTCGCGTCGGACGCCGCGCCCCCGGTGAGCAGCCCGAGAACGGCGGTGACGGAGCAGAGGGTGGTGATGAGTGCGAGATTGACGATCTTGCGCTGCGGATCGAGCGCCTCGACCTGGACAGGGATGAGGATCTGCTGGAGGCCCTGAAAGCCCGCATACATCGCCAGCGCCATCGGCAGTTGCAGCGACAGGAGCCGGGCGAGCGCCACGCGCGAGAGCGCCGGCGCGCCGAGCCGAGGCTCCATCGAAGCGGGCGGCGAAAGGTCCACGAACATTCCCTCGGAATCCGGCGCGCGGGTTCCGGAATTCGAATCGGCGCCAGCCGCCGCGACGGGCGACTTCTGCGCAACCTGCCTAGGGATCGCAAGTCGCCGCGGCGCGAAATTTTCTTCCGATTTTAAGAGCGCCGTCCGCGCCAAAGGCCCGATGACGCTGCGTAAGGTCATCTAAAAAAACGATGGCTGTTAACGGATAATTTTCTAAGAACAGCTTATCCCTGGTATTCGGCGCGTAACTTGCCGTGCCTTGGAGTCGCGAGATGGCGTGGCGGTTTCGTGCGTTTGTTCTATTGGCGGCGATCCTGCTGGCGGGCGTTCTGGCGACCATGCCGATCGGCATAGACGCCCAGCTTATTCTGGCTTTGTCATGCATTGCAGTCATGCTGGCGCTCTGGTGGGCCTCCCGCGAAGGACTGCCCAAACACATCTTCCTGGCGCTCGGCACCTTCGTGGTGATGCGTTACGTCTATTGGCGCACCACGACGACCCTGCCGCCCTTCGGCGACACGATAGACTTCAGCTTCGCCCTGATGCTCTACCTCGCCGAAATGTATTGCGTCCTCGTGCTGGCGATGAGCCTGTTCATCACCGCCGACCCGGTTCCGGCACGCAACGCCCCCAAGGTGGCGGATAATCGGCTGCCGACGGTCGACGTCTTCGTGCCGTGCTATGACGAGGCGCCCGAACTGCTCGCCGCGACGCTCGCGGCCGCCAAATCCATCGATTATCCCCCGGAAAAGCTCACCGTCTACCTCCTCGACGACGGCGGCACGGACGCCAAGATCAATTCCGCCGATCCAAGAATAGCTTTGCCCGCGCAGCGCCGCCGCGCGACGCTGGAGGCGCTCGCCGCGAGCCTCGACGTGCGCTACATCGCCCGCGCGCGCAACGAGCAGGCCAAGGCCGGCAATCTCAACGCCGGGCTGGCGGCCTCGAAGGGCGAGCTTATCGCCGTTTTCGACGCCGACCACGCGCCCTTTCGCGCCTTCCTGCGCGAGACGGTCGGATTCTTCCTGGAAGATCCCAAGCTCTTCCTCGTGCAGACGCCGCACGTCTTTCTCAACCCCGATCCGATCGAGAAGAACCTTCGCACCTTCAAGGGCATGCCCTCGGAGAACGAGATGTTCTACGGCGTCATCCAGCGCGGGCTCGACCGCTGGAACGCCTCTTATTTCTGCGGCTCGGCCGCGGTGCTGCGCCGCCGGGCGTTGGAGAGCGTGGGCGGCTTTGCCGGCGTCACCATCACCGAGGACTGCGAGACCGCGCTCGAACTGCACGCCAACGGCTGGAACAGCGTTTATGTCGAAAAGCCGCTGATCGCCGGCCTGCAGCCCGAAACGCTGGCGGGCTTCATCGGCCAGCGCTCGCGCTGGTGCCGCGGCATGATCCAGATCCTGCTGCTGAAGAACCCTTTGTTCCGCCGCGGCCTCTCGCTGGCGCAGCGCATCTGCTACGTCTCGAACCCGCTGTTCTGGTTCTTTCCCATACCGCGCCTCATCTTCACCTTCGCGCCGCTGCTCTACATCTTCTTCTCGCTGCGCATTTATGTGGCGAACCTCAACCAGATGGTCGCCTACACCATCACCTATCTCGTCGTGAACGTGATGATGCAGAATTATCTCTACGGCCGTGTGCGCTGGCCCTGGGTGTCGGAACTCTATGAATACATCCTGTCGATTTATCTCCTGCGGGCGATCGTCAGCGTCTTCCTCAACCCGCGCAAGCCGACCTTCACCGTCACCGCCAAATCCGTGCTGATCGAAGAGGATAAGCTTTCGGAACTGTCGCGGCCCTATTTCCTGATGTTCTTCCTGCTCGTCGCCGCCGGCGCGTTCGGCGTGTGGCGTCTCCTGTCCGAACCCTCGTTCAACGATCTGCTCGTCGCGGTGGTGACCTGGAACGCAGTGAACCTGGTGATCGCCGGCGCGGCGCTCGGCGTCGTCGCCGAACGGCGCGAATTGCGGCGCGCCCAGCGTCTCGACATCCAGCGGCGCGGCCTGCTCATCAGCGGCGGCAACGAAGTGGCGGTCATCATCGAGGACGTCTCGCGCGGCGGCGCACGCGTTCGCACGATCGACGGCGGCCTGCCGGTGCGGCGCGAGGGAGAGACGATCGGCACGCTGGTCGTCGATCAGGTGCTGGGCGACGTCCCGGTGCGCAGCCTTACCGTGGTGATCCGGCGCATCGACGCCGAGGGCGCCGACGATCTCTACGGCGTCCAGTTCGCCCAGGTGACGCAATCGCAGATGCGGCTCGTCGCCGACCTGATGTACGGCGATTTCATGGTGCTCGACCAGCACCGCCGGGCGCGCCGCAAGCAGAAGAATATTTTCTTCGGGACGCTGCAATTCGCCGCCTGGGGCGTCCGCTACAGCGTGCGCGCCCTGACCTTTGTCCTCTCGCCGCCGAGGAAAGCCGAGAGGGCGCTGGCGCGCCAGGGCGAGCCCGCGGCCCCCGACCTGACGCCGACGATCACCTTGGCGGAGCTGGCGGCCCGAGCCGCGGCCCTGGATTCGCACGCCAACCAAGCCCCCGAGAGAATCCAGCGCGAGGCGGCGCTATGATCAAAATCGCGTCAAGCTTCGCGGGCGCGCGCCGTGCGTCCAGCCGCGGCGGTCTCGCCTGCGGCCTCATCCTGGCGATGTTTCCTTTCGGCGAGACGGCATTGGCGGCCGAGGCGCCTGCGCCGACGGTCGCCGTGATGGCCGCCCCCGCGCTGTGGCGCATGCCCGGCGCCGCCGCATCGATGCGCCTGTCCGGCGAGGACAGTTCGATAACCTGGCCGCTTTACGTGCCGGCCGGTTCGCTGGCGCGCCTCACGCGCTTCCAGCTTGGCTATCAGGCGGCGATCTCGGTGATGCCGGAGGCCTCCTCGATTGCGCTGACGATAAACGGCCATGCGATCGGCCGCGCGCCGATCGCCGCGCCGACATCGGCGAGGCTTCTTTCCTTCGACATTCCGGCCGGCACGCTGAGCGCCGGCTGGAACGCCGTGCAGGTGTCGCTCGTGCAGCGGCATCGCGTGGATTGCTCGATGGATGCGACCTACGAATTGTGGACGCAGATCGATCCCGCCCGCACGGGTTTTGTCGGCGGGCCGCCGGCGATCGCCACCCTCGACGACCTGCAGGCCGCGCCCGCCGACGCGGCGGGCGCCGAGCGCATCCGCCTGAGCCTGCCCGTCGACGCCACCCCCGCCGATATCGAGCGCACGTTGGCCTTTGCCGAGCGGGTGGCGCTGCGCGGGCGTTTCGCCCATCCCGTCTTCGACGCTTCGGCGGCGAGCGCCGGGCTGCGCATCGCCCTGGCGCCGGCGCCGGGCGTCAACGGCGCCGCTGCAGCGGCGCCGGCGCTCCAGCTCGTCGCCGTCGCCGACGGCGTAACAACGCCGATCGCATCGGGCGAAGGCGATCTCGACAAAATCTTCGGCCCCGTTTCCCGCGAGCCAAAGGGCGCGCCCGAAGGCCTGCGCGCCCTCGCCAATGCGTCGGGCCGGCGCCTGCTGCCCGGCGAATCGCTGTCGCTTGCCGAACTCGGCGTCGGAACGCACGCCTTCACCGGCCGGCTGTTCCGCGCCGGCTTCGATCTCGTGCTGCCCCCGGACGCCTATATCGCCGATTACGGCGAGGCGTTGTTTTCCTTCGACGGCGGTTACGCGGCCGGTCTGACGAACAAGGCGCGGCTGCTGATCCGCGTCAACGGCGTCATCGACGGCCGGTTCGCTCTCGACCGCGCCGGCGGCGCGGCGCTGCAGGGCGAAGTGATCCATATGTCGCTGGAATCCTTTCACCCCGGGCGCAATCATGTGGAGATCGAGGCGCAGCTTCATGCGCCTGCCGACGAGGCCTGCGAGCCGCTCGCCGTGATCAACGCGGAGGAGCGTTTCCTGATCCTCGGCACCAGCGCGATCTCCATCCCCAATCTGGCGCGCATCGCCAGGTTCCCAAGCCTTGCGGCGACTTTCAGCGACGGCTTTCGGGTGACGGGCGAGGCGCCCGCCAGACTCTATCTCCCGCATCCGACGCCCGGCGCGATCGCGGCGGCGGCGACGCTTCTGGCCAATGTGGCGCTTCATACGGGCGCCCCGACGGACGTCAGCGTGCGGCGCGGCGAACCGAGCGGCGAGGGCGGCGCAGCGATCGTGCTGGCCGCGGCGGCGGACCTGCCTTCCCCGCTCCTGACGACCGTCGGGATAGATCCCGCTTCGATGACCGACCTCTGGGGAACCGGCCTGCGGCCGGGCGAGACGCCGACGGCGAGCGAAGCGCCAGGCCGCGACGAACGCAACGATTCCGACCATCAGCGGCTCGACGCCTGGGGCGAACGGATCGGCGATCCCAACGGCTGGTATGGTTCGGCGATCGCCGGGGCGGAGCGCTCGCTGCGCGCCGCCGGGCTCATCGGCTCCGCCGATCCCCCCTATTCCGTCACGCCGGACACCAGCTTCGTCGTCGCGCAAGGAATGCTCGGCGACACCGCGCTCACCGTCTTCACCGCGCCCGACGAGCCGGCGCTGACCAAAGGCGCGGCTGGGATCACCGACCCCTCGCAACTCGCCCGGGTCGACGGGCGCGTCGCCGCGCTCGACGCTTCGGGCGGCGGTCTCGATCTCGTGGCGGCAAGAGAGCCGACTTTCTTCTGGACGCAGTCCTACGGCCTCGGCAACGACCGCCTGGTGGCCGCCGGCTGGCTGTCCAACCATGCCGGCTGGTACATCGGCGCGGCGCTCCTCATCGTCATATTGCTGGGCGCGTCCACCTGGGCGTGCCTCACCTATTCGCGCAGGAGAGCGTGACCATGCGCTGGATCGCGGCCATCGCAATCCTCGCGGCGACGGCCGGCGCGGTCGGCGCCGCGCCGCCGCCGATCGGCGGAACGCTCGGCGCGCCGGCGTTCTGGCAGGCGTATAAAGAACGCTTCGTCAGCCCGGCCGGACGGGTGATCGACAACGCCAACAAGGGGGTCTCGCATAGCGAGGGACAGGGCTACGGCATGCTGCTGGCCGTCGCCGCCGACGATCGCCCCGCTTTCGACCTCCTGTGGAGCTGGACGCGCGCCCAGCTCATGCTGCGCAACGACGGCCTCGTCGCGTGGAAATGGGATCCCGATTCGACGCCCCACGTCGCCGACCGCAACGATGCGGCGGACGGCGATCTGCTGATCGCCTGGGCTTTGGCGGAAGCCGGCGACCAATGGCCCGACGGCCCCTACAGGATCGCCTCGCTGCAACTCGCCAACGCCGTCCTGCAGGGCGACGTCCTCAACACCGCCTCGGGTCCGACGCTGCTGCCCGCCGTGAAAGGTTATGCGGCCGGCGCGCGCGCCGACGGGCCGGTGGTGAACCTTTCCTACTGGGTGTTCCCGGCGCTCTGGCGATTTCAATCGCTGGCGCCCGACCGGCCCTGGGGCGCCCTCGCCAAATCCGGCGCCGCGCTTGCCGTGGCCGCCCGCTTCGGCGCCGCCAAACTGCCGACCGACTGGATCTCCCTCAAGGACGGCCCGCATCCGGCGAAGGGATTTCCGCCGGCCTTCGGCTATGACGCGATCCGAATTCCCCTCTATCTCGTCTGGGCCGGCATGGGCACGAAAGCCAACCTCGCGCCCTATGCGGCGCTCTGGGCCGATCCCGCCGCGCCGCCGCAACGCCTCGATGCGACGAGCGGCAAATCGCTCGAGCCCATGACCGACAAGGGCTATCTCGCCATCGCCGCTCTCGTGCGATGCGCGGTCACGGGTGCCGCCATCCCGCCCGCGCTGACCGGCGACGACGTCGATCTCTACTATCCAACGACGCTGCGCGCGCTTGTGCTGATCGCCGCCCATCAGAGGTATCCGCAATGCTTGTGACGCGCAGCTTCTTCGCTCTGGCGCTGGTTCTTGCCGCCGGATCGGCGCCGGCGGTCGAGCCCGCCGCCCCTGTCGCGCCCGGCATCGACCTCAGCGCCTTGCAATATTACGCCTCGCGCCACGAAATGGCGCGCGTCGACGCCGAGATCAAGCGCCTTCGCGCGCTGCATCCGGGTTGGCAGCCTCCCGCCGATCCGGCGGCGATCGTGCTGTCCAACGGCGCCGCCGAGGAGCAGCCGCTATGGGAGCTGTTCGGCGCCGACAAGATCGACGAACTCAAGGCCGAGATCGCGCGGCGCCGGAAAGCCGACCCCACCTTCGCGCCGCCGGACGATCTCATGGCCAAGCTCGCGCTGAAGGAGGCCAAGCGGGCGCTGGTCGCCGCTTCGGCCAGCAACAACGCCGCCGCCGCCGCCGCCATCGCCGACAAGACGCCGGATATCGCCGCGCCCGACGACCTCGAAGCCTCCTGGCTGGCCGCCGCCGCCTATGCGCGCACCGGCGCGATGGCCAAGGCGATGACCATCGACCGCGCCATCCTGACCGAAGTTCAGGATCCGGCGCTGCGGCTCGCCACCGTGCGCAAGGCGATGGCCTATCTGTCGCCCGCCGATCTGCAAACGCTGCTCGCCATGGGCGATGTCGACGCCAACGGGCGTTCGGAATTCGACGTCGTCTCGCTCGAACTCATCCGCCAGCATGTCGGCCGCATTCTCGCCGGCGTGGGCGCGGACGACCTGTCGGCGCCCGACGTCAAGCGGCTCGAAGAGGCCGCCAAGGCGCCGAGCGCCGACCCGGCCGACGCGGCGCTTCTTGGCTGGCGGCTGTCGCAGAAAAAGGACTGGGCGGGTGCTTCAGGCTGGTTCGATATCGCGCTCGCCGGCGCGCCCGACCCTGATAAGGCGGGACCCGCGGACGCCAAAGTCGCGCTGGGCGCGGCGCTCGCCCTGCGCGGAAGCGGACGCCTGCCGGAAGCCGAGGCGCTCGCCTATCGCTGGCGCGCCAAGGACCCCGCCCTCGCGCAGCTCTATTTCAGCCTCGTCGAACCGGATCTCATTCGCGCCAAGCCCGCCGCCGTCGCGCCCGACCGCCTGGAGAAATTCAGCGCCGCCGTGACGCAGCAGGAATGGGGCGACGGCGCCCAGGCGCTCGGCTGGTACGCCTACAATATAGGCCAGTTGAAACCGGCGCGCGCCTGGTTCACCAAGGCGATGGCCTGGCAGCCGCGCGATTCGACCGCGCTCGGCCTTGCCCTGTCGCTGCAGCGCCTCGACGACAGACCGGCGCTGGCCGCCTTCCTGAAAAGCAATCGCAATCTTTTCCCGACCCTGGCCAATCTCGCAAGGAGCGCGGAGGTCGCAGCGAACGCCGGATCAGGCGGCGGCGGCGCGGCCGCGATGATGGCGGCGCTGGCCAAGCGCAAGGACTATGGCGGCTGCCTCGCCTTCGCGGCGCGGCTGGAAGCGGAAGGCCGGCTCGATCCGCCCTCCACCGAACAAAAGGGCTGGTGCCTGTTGGGGCTCAACCGGCCGCAAGAGGCGACGTTCGCCTTCGCTGTGGCGCGCGGCAGCGCGGCGACCCGCACCGATTCGGCTTATGGCGAGGCCCTGGCCCTGCTGCGCGCCGGCCATTCCGACCCCGCCGAGCGCGCCGCCGGCTCCGTGACTTTGACGAGCCAGCGGCGCAGCGAAGTCGCCTTCCTGGCGCTTTCGGTGCGCGCCACGACCGCCTTCGATCAGGAGGGATATGAGGCGACGCTTCGGGCTCTCGACCAGCGCCGCGCGTTAACAGCCGAACCGCGCGACCTAGCGATGCTGCGCGGATGGTCGCTCTATCATCTGGGCCAGAGCGACAAGGCGCGGGAGGTCTTCGCCATGCTCGATCAGCAGCTTTCGACGCCGGAATCCCGCCGCGGCCTCTCCGCCGCGACCGCCACGCCAGGGAGATGAACATGAAATGGGCTCCGCTTCTCGCCGCCGCCGTCCTTGCGGGCGCCTGCGGCGCCGCAAGCGCCGAGGAAAGTTGGCCGCGCGACCTCGGGCTTGAGGGCAATGCGCCGATCCTGGCGCTGCCCGCGGCGGCGGGCGCTATCGTCGATCTCCACCAGCGGCTCACCGGCGACAGCCTCACCCAGACGATCGTCTATCAGGGCGACCCGCTGACGCCGGGTCAGAACGTGCTGGTGACGAGCGTGCTGCGCGGCGGCCTCGCCCCGCCGATCCCCAGCGAGGACGTCGATTCCGAAATGGAGGATCGCCTGCCTGGCATCGCCATGAACGTCTCGCTCTATCCCGGCCGCAACGTGTTCGGCGTATTCGGCTATGCGCTGGGCGCCAGGGGACCCGTCGCCTGCCTTTACGCCTGGCAGGGCGTGACCAACGCCGACGTCTGGATCACCGGGCGCGCGGCCAGCCTGTTCGGCGAGCATCATGCGCTCTCCATGCGCATCCGTGTTTGCCGCACCGGCATGAGGCCGGCGGCCCTGGTGGGACTGGCGCAAGGCCTTGTCCGCGCCGCGATGACGCGGATGCGGACGGCGAACCGCGGCGCCTGCTGCGGTCTGTTTGCAAATGTCGGGGGATGCTGCATGCAGCCCTTCCCCGTCGCCACGGCCGCGCCGGAAGAGCGCGCCTACGCCTCGCAAGAGCCCGCCTACGCGCCCGAGCAGCGCGCCTATGCGCCGCAAGAGCCCGCCTATGCGCCGGAGGAGCGCGCCTATGCGCCGGCGGCGATGCCGATCGCCCGCCCTCCCACGCCGGTCCGTCAGGCGACGAACCGGCCGATCAATTCTCGCAAGGCGGCGCCGACGATCGACGCGAAATCGATCAAGCGCCAGCCGGAGCCGGCCAAGCCGTTGGAAGGCATGCCGAGCGTGCCGATGCCGCAATAGACCCTCAAGGAATCCGGCGCCCGCTTTCGCGCGCGGACAAGGAACTCACGACGCGGAGGGCGCCGCGGCCGGCCTGCCCCGGCGCCGCCGCCTCGTTCGATGGTGGCGCTCGCGAGCCAGCAGATGCGAGATATGCGGCGCGCCGGCGAGCAGCCGAAGAATCTGCTCTTCGAACAGACGATCGGCATTGGTCACCCGCTCGTGCTGATGCATGAGCTCGAGCCAGGATTCGATCAGGAACGTCTCCAGGAAACGTCCTCGGTCGACGGTGTCTTCGAAGAGACCCCAGGCGAACCCGCCATCGCGCTTGCGCTCATGGGCGAGCTCGTCGAGGGCCGCGACGAAGGCGGCGCGGTGTTTGGACTCGATGCGATATTCGACGGTCACCAAGACCGGCCCTCGATCGTCCGCGACTTTGTGCGCCGTGGCGGGTTTGTGCCAGTGCATCGAGGGGGAAAGATCGATCCCGGCGGCGGTCTGCAACTTCCAACGCCAGGTCAGCGGAATGACCAGAGCGGCGCCGGCCGCCGCTGCGAAATGGGCGATCGGCAGACCCTCGATGGCGGCGATCTGTCCCCACACGAGGCTGCCAACCGTCATCGCGCCGAAGATGGCGGTCAGCAGGATCGCCAGCCCGCGCCCGCGCACCCAATCGGGCAAGGCGATCTGCGCCGACACGTAGAGGACCGTCAGGATCACCGTCCAGGCGGCGCCGGCGATCAGGCAGGCGCAAAAAACGGTCACCGGATCGCGCGCCAGGCCGAACAGGACGAGCGCGAAGGCGGTGGCGAGCGTGCCGACCGCAACGAGGCGGTCGGGCCCGAGTCTCGCCCTCAGCCAGCCAAGCGCGAACGAGCCGCCGATCGCGCCGGCGCCGATCGCCCCCAACAGAACGCCGTAGAGCTCAGGCCCCTGCGTCATCTGGCTGCGCGCGACTAGGGGCAGCAGCGCCCAATAGGCGCTGGCGAAAGGGAAGAAAGCCAGGGTCCGGATCAAGGTCGCGCGCAAATGCCGGTTGTTCGCGGCGTGCCGGACGCCGGTGCGGATCGCGCTGACCAGCCGTTCGGCGGGCAGGCTCTCCGCGCTCTTTTGCGGCGCGCGCCACCACAGCAGCGCCGCGATCGCTCCCAGATTGCTGGCCGCGCAGATCCAGAAAGGCGAGGCCGCGCCAAAGCCGGCGATGACGAAGCCGCCGAGCGCCGGCCCGACGGCGCGGGTGATGTTGAAGCCGACATTATTGGCGGCTATGGCGCCTTCCAGTTCCGGCCTGGCGACGAGGAGCGGGGTGATCGCCATCCATGCCGGCGCGGCCAGCGCGCCGCAGATACCGAGCAGGAAAGTGATCAGCAGCAGGGAGGCCGAATTGACGAGGCCCGAGGAAACCAGCGCCGCAAGAATCGCGGTCATGATCGTATTGGCGACCTCCACGACGATCAGCAGCCGTCGCTGATCGATGACGTCGGCAAGCGCGCCCGCCGGCAGCGTGAACAAGAAAATTGGCAGGCTCACCGCGACCTGGACCAGCGACACGGCCAGCGGATCGGCGTTGAGACTCGTCATCAGCCAGCGCGAGCCGGCGTCGTACATCGCAATGCCGATGTTCGCGACGACGCTGCCGACCCATATCGCGGTGAACGCCGCATGGCCGAACGCGCCCCAGCGGCTGGGAGCGATCTTCGGCGGCGTCGCGGAGGAATTCGGGTCGGCGCTCAAACCAGGCTCCCGCCAAAATGGGCGTTCTCATCGCCATTGCCCATTCGGCGCTCGCTCCCCATGAAATATTGCGCCGACCAGGACGACGAAGTCACTGGGCGGGGATAAGATCGGCCATCGCCGGGGGAGGCGCGCCGCGCAGCAGCGCCTTGCGGGCCTGCCATTCGGTCGCGGCGTCGAGCGTTTCGTAGAAATGCGTCTCGCCGCCCGCCAGCGAGGCGACCGGCAGACCATCGCGATACAGCAGACGGTTGCCGGTCAGCGCGGCGAGTTTGGGCCCCGGCGTCAGGATTCCAACGAGGTTCAGCGGATCGGCGCCGGACAGCGATATCCATTCGTCCGATCCGTCCTTGCGCCGGGTCTCGCGGAGCAGCCCGATCGCGTCGGGCAGCGCGAATTGTTCGCCGGAGAACCCCGCGACGAACCGGCCGCCGCGAATCTCGCCGCGCGCCTCGAGGCGCCGATACACCTGCAGCAGGTCGCGCCACGGCGGCAGCCAGCCGGCTTCCCGCTCCAGCGCCCGCCAGAACACGACGCCATAGCGAAGCAGCAGCGCGCGCGCGGCATGTTCGACCGCCTCGACGCTCGCCTTTTGCCCGATGGGGCCGGCCTTGCCGCGGCGAACGAGCGCCCAGCGGCCGGCCTCCTGCATGCCATAGGCGACCGAGCCGCGCCGGCGCCGCGCGCCCAGGCTCGGCTTGCGCCGGTCGGAAGGAACGAGCAGCGCCCGCAAGCCGCCGAAACTGTCCGAGGTCACGAGGCCGAGCGCCACCAGTTCGGCAAGCGCCTCCTCGACCTGCGAGCGCAAAAGTCCGGCGCCCGCCATCATTTCGTCGAAGAACGAGGCGCCGTTCTCGCGGACGAAGTCGAGCACGGCCTCCGCGTCGCCGCGCGGCTGCGGGATCTCGCCGTTCGACGACAGGGCTTGCCAGAGCGGGGCGTGGCGACGGGCGAGCAGAGCGATCGGCGTCGTGCGCACCGGGCTTGCGCCGCGCTCGGCATTGTCCGGCCGCCCGGCGCGCGGCCGCAAGCGCGCCCAGGCGACGCGGCCGGCGAGGCATTCGTCGTCGAGCCAGGCCGGCTCGTAATCGGCGATGCGCGCAGGCAGGATTTCGCTCTCCCACGCTCCCGCCGGCGCTTCGAAACCTTCAAGCTGCGCGAGCGTCGCAGCCAAAGCGTCGGGGCCCTCCATCCGGGCGTCATTAGTCACGCGCTGCCAGGCGAACAGGAAGCGCAGGAAGTCGCGCGCCGCCACCGGCTCGATCTCGGCGCGCAGGCGCTTGACGGTATAGCGGTGAATGCGCGCGAGCAGCCGCCGTTCGCACCATTCCTCGGCGTTGGCGCCGGGCTGGAATCGCCCGCGCATGGCGAAGCCCTCGACCTCCAGCGCCGTGAGCGCGGCGTCGATCTCAGCGACCGCGACGCCCAGCGGGGCGGCGAGCGCCTCCGGCGTGAGCGGACCCTCGCCTTCGAGCCGGCCGCGCACGATCTCGACCAGCGCGGCCTCGCGGGTCCAGCGCGGTTCGTCGGGAAAAGCCGAGGCGTCGACCGGCGGTTCCTCACGAGCGTGCGGCCATAATGCACGGAACTGGCCGAAACGTTCGGCGGCGATCCAGACGCCCCCTGCGGGGCCCTGCACCCAGGTCACGCGGCGCTGGCGCGCGAGGTCGCCAAGCCATTCGCTCCAGCCGGCGGCCTCAGCGGCGGTGAGAAAGCCCAGCCAGGCGAGCGAGTCATGCAATTCGTCGGGATTGGCCGGATCCGGCCAGGCTTCGGAGCGGACGCGCTCGATCGCTTCCGGGTCGAGCCGGCCGATGTCGGCGGCGACCTCGGGGGCGAGCCAGCGCCGGCTCATCACCGCCTGCGTCCGTCGCTCCTCGAGCGGCGCATCGTCGAGAAAAGCATAGGGCTTGGCCGACAGCACTTCGAGAGCGAGCGGCGAGGGCTCGGTCAGATCGCGGGCGATCAGTTCGATCTCGCCCGTCTCCATCCGCGCCAGCAGGCGCTCCAGGCCGGCGATGTCCATGGCGTCGTTGAGGCAATCGACGATGGTCTGGTTCACCAGGGGATGGTCGGGGACCTCGCGTTCGCCGACAAGATTCTCGGCGCAGGCGATCTGGTCGGGGAAGACGGCCGCGATGAGGTCTTCGGCGTCCATGCGCGCCAATTGCGGGGGCACCTTCCGGCCGCCCCGCATGCGCGGCAGCGCCAAGGCGATGCCCGCCACCCAGCGCCAGCGCGAGGCGAACATCGGCGCGTCCAGCATCGCCTGGATGAGGACCGGCCGCACGCTGGCCGAATGGAGATAGCGCGCGGCGTCGCTGAGCTCGAAACTATGCGCCGTCGTCAGCGACAGCACGATATTGTCTTCGGTCGCCGCCGCCTGCAGTTCGAAATTGAACTTGCGGCAAAAGCGCTTGCGCAAGGCCAGGCCCCAGGCGCGGTTGACGCGGCTGCCGTAGGGGGAATGGATGACGAGCTGCATGCCGCCGGCTTCGTCGAAGAAGCGCTCGAATACGATGCGCTCCTGCGTCGGCAGGCAGCCGAGCGCGGCATGGGAGGCGGCGAGATATTCGGCGAGCTGTTCGGCGGCCGGCTCGACGATGCCGCCCTGGGCGCCGAACCAGTCGGCGACGCCCTGCTGGCCGGCGCCGGCGCGCAGATGCGCGGCCGTCTCGCTGCGCAGCCGCGACACCGAAGCCGACAATTCGTCGCTGCGGCCCGGCGCCTCGCCGAGCCAGAACGGGATCGTCGGCGACAGGCCATGCGCATCCTCGACGCGCACCAGTCCGCGCTCGACCCTCTGGATGCGATACGAGGCATTGCCGAGCTGGAAAATGTCGCCGGCCATGCTTTCGACGGCGAAGTCCTCGTTGACGGAGCCGATCGATCGATTCTCGGGCTCGAGCACGACCTGATAATCGGCGGTGTCGGGAATGGCGCCGCCGGAGGTCAGCGCCGTCAGTGCCGCGCCGCGCCGCCCGCGCAGCAGGCGATTGACCGCGTCGTGATGCACCAAGGCGCCGCGCCGGCCGCGGCGCGTCGTGAAGCCTTCGGCGAGCATGCGCACGACGCTCAAAAATTCCTCGCGCGACAGCGCGCGGTACGGCCAGGCGCGACGAAAGAGGGCGAGCAGCTCGTCCTCGTTCCATTCGCGCGTCGCGACTTCCGCGGCGATCTGCTGGGCGAGCACGTCGAGCGGCTGATCGGGGATCGTCAGCCGGTCGAGTTCGCCGCGCCGAACGCTGTCGAGCAGCGCGGCGCATTCGACCAGTTCGTCGCGCGACAGCGGGAACAGGCGGCCCTTGGGCGTGCCGCCGACGCTATGTCCCGAGCGCCCGACGCGCTGAAGGAAGCTGGCGATCGAACGCGGCGAGCCGATCTGGCAGACAAGATCGACATCGCCGATATCGATGCCGAGCTCCAGCGAGGCGGTGGCGACGAGGGCCTTCAGTTCGCCGTTCTTCAGCCGCCGCTCGGCGTTGAGCCGCAGCTCCTTAGCCATGCTGCCGTGATGGGCGCTCACATGCTCTTCGCCGAGGCGCTCCGACAATTGCCGGGCGACGCGCTCGGCCATTCGCCGCGTGTTGACGAACACCAGGCTGGTGCGATGCGCCTCCACGAGGGCGGCGAGCCTTTCGTAGACCTGCTCCCAGACCTCGCCCGACATCACCGCTTCGAGCGGCGCCGGCGGCATTTCGAGGGCCAGATCCCGGGCGCGCGCATGGCCCATATCGACGATCGCGCAATCCGATGCGCCCTCGCCGCCCGCCCCGACCAGAAAATGCGCGATCGCCTCGATCGGCTTTTGGGTGGCCGAAAGGCCGATCCGCTGCAGCCGGCCGCCGCATAAGGAATGCAGGCGCTCCAGCGACAGCGCCAGATGCGCGCCCCGCTTGTTGGGCGCCAAAGCGTGGATTTCGTCGACGATGATCGTGCGCGTCGTCGCCAGCATCTTGCGGCCCGATTCGGAGCCAAGCAGGATGTAAAGCGATTCCGGGGTGGTGACGACGATATGCGGAGGCCGGCGGCGCATGCGATTGCGCTCGGCCGACGGGGTGTCGCCGGTGCGCACCCAGGCGCGAATATCGACGTCCGGCAGGCCCTGAGCGCTGAGCGCCTCGCGGACGCCGGCGAGCGGCGCCTCGAGATTGCGCTGGATGTCGTTCGACAAGGCTTTCAGCGGCGAGACATAGACGACCTGCGTTTCGTCCGGCAGGTCCCCCGCGACGCCTTGCCGCACGAGCGAATCGATGGCCGCCAGGAAGGCGGACAGGGTCTTGCCCGAGCCGGTCGGAGCGGCGACCAGCGTATGGCGCCCCGCCTGGATCGCCGGCCAGGCCTGAGCCTGAGCCGCGGTCGGCGCGCCAAAGCTTCGGTCGAACCAGGCGACCAAAGCGGGGTGAAACAGATCGGCCAGGTTCAGGCGGGCGATGACGGACAAGGCGGGACGGCTCCTGGAGCGCGCCAGCTCACGGGCTTGCCCCATAAGATTGCCTGCGCTTGCAACGAAAAGCCAGCGGCTATTCGGCCCTATAGATAGGCGGACGAAAGCCCAAATCAACGTTTGCCCGGACGCCGGCGCGCCGCGCTAATCGGCAAAGCCTTGCAGCGCGGCGACGAAATTGCCCGCAAAGCGTTCGGCGTCGACCTTCAGGCAGACTTCGGCGTTGCCTCGCCCGATCGCCGTGCGCCGGCGGTCGGCGACCGTCTGGCCGCGCGTGAGGGTCCCGGCAAGCTCGACGTCGACGCTCATGCGCTCGGTGACGGCGAGCGAGCGGTCCTCGGCGATCGCCACGGCGAGCGGGTCATGCAGGCCGCAGCCGGCGATGCCCGGATACATCGCCGCGTAGGAATTCACGTAGAATTGGGCGATTTCCATGATCGTCGCGCCGACCCGGCCGCCCCTGGCGATCGCCTCGCGCATCGGCGCGGTGAGCAGCACGTTCATCGTCACGTCCATGCCGACCAGCGTGATCCTGGCGCCCGAGCGCAACACGATCTGCGCGGCTTCCGGATCGTTCCAGAAATTCGCGTCGGCCATCGGCGTCGCAATGCCCTGGATGCCGGGATGGAAAATCGTGCTGCCCATCACGACGATTTCCTTCAGCAGCACTGCGATATCGGGCGCCTTGGCGAGCGCCAAAGCGACGTTGGGCAGCGGCGCGACCGCACAGAGGGTGATCGCGCCCGGATTCTCGCGCGCCAGGCGGATGATGAGATCGCTGGCGTGCTCGTCAACCGGCTTTCCCTTGGGGTCGGGGAGAACCACGTCGCCGAGGCTGTTGCGGCCGTGCACGTGATCGGCGCCCTTGCCGAATGGGCGCAGGAGCGAACGCCCGCAGCCGCGCGCGACCGGTATTTCGGGGCGGCCGGCAAGTTCGAGGATGCGCAAAGCATTGGCGGTGGCCGTATCGATATCGGTGTTGCCGAAGGCGGTGGTGAGCGCCTCGAGGCGAATGCCGGGCCGGTTCAGCGCATAGAGGATCGCCATCGCGTCGTCGACGCCGGGGTCGACGTCGAGGATCATTCTGCAGAGTTCCGCCATGGATCGGCTCCTTCAAGGGGAATGGCTGAGATCAGCGCGTGTCCGGCAGCGGCTCGGCCGCGCCGCCGGGCGTGGCGAGCGCGACCTCGGGCGAGAGGAGCGCCCGCGCGCGCCGGCGATGGCTGATGACCAGCGCGGCGAGCGTCACCACATAGGGCGAAATGTCGGTGAGTTGATTGGGCAGGCCCTGGCTCTGCAGATGGATGCTCAACGCGTCCGCGAGGCCGAACAGTACGCAGGCCGCCGCGGCATAGAGCGGATTGGCGCGCCCCAGCATCACCGCCACGACGGCGATCCAACCGCGCCCCGCGCTCATATTCTCGGCGAACACGCTGACCGCGCCAAGCGAAAGCTGGGCGCCGGCGAGGCCGACAAAGGCGCCGGAGACGAGCACGGTCGCCACGCGATAGGCGCGCACGTCGACGCCCAAGGTCTCGGCGGCGTCCGGCTGTTCGCCGACGCCGCGCAGGCGCAGGCCGAGCGGCGTGCGGAAGAGGATGAGGCTGACGAGGGCGACGAGCGCCCAGGCCGCCCAGGTGAGAGGCGTCTGGCGCGCAAATCCCCAGCCGAGGATCGGCACGTCTTGGAGCGCGGAGAAGCGGATCTTGGCGAGGCCGACGATCGCCGGATCGGCGAAAGTGCCGCTGACGCCGAACATCACGCGCAGCAGATAGGCGGTAAGGCCCAAAGCCAACAGGTTCATGCCGATGCAGATCACCACCGCGTCGCCGCGAAACATTGTCGCGCCATAGGCGAGGATCAGCGAAAAGACGACGGCCGCGACCATCGCCGCCGCCACGCCGCCCGCCGCGCTATGCGTGTAATAGCTGCCGACGATCGCCGCGAAGGCGCCGACCAGCATTTGCCCTTCGAGCGCCATGTTGAAGACGCCGACCCGCGCGCATAGCACGCCGGCCAGCGAAGCCAGCAGGATCGGCGTGATCGCCTGCACCGCCGACTGCATGAGAAAAGGCGTGACGAGGCCGCTCATCGCTCGCGCTTCCCGGCGCCGTGGCGAACCGCCAGGAACAGGATGACGATCGACTGCAGCACAATCGTCAGCACGCGCGGCACGGAGGTCTCGCGCTGCATGGCGAATCCGCCGGTCTGCAGCGCGGCGAAGAACAGGCCGGCGAGGATCGCGCCGGCCGGCTCGCCATTGGCCAGCAGCGCCGCCATCAGCCCCGACCAGGTATAGGAGGGAGTCAGCAGCACGTCGTCGATGAAGCGGAACTGCGAGCCGAGCACGATGATCGCGCCGACGAGGCCGGCGATCGCCCCGCTCGCGAACATGACGCGCATCGCCTGGGCCTCGAGCCGCACGCCGCCATATCCGGCAAAGCGCGCATTGGTCCCCCGCATGCGCAGCTCGTAGCCGGCGACGGTGCGCCGGTCGACGAACAGCACGACGAGCGCGATCGCCGCGATGAGGAGGAGGCCGACGTTGAGCGGGCCGCTCAGCGTCATGAGGCGCGCGCCTTCGGGGACGAGCGCGGTCTGCGGCAGGCCGGTCGTCGTGTCGCGCAGGGGAAAGCGCACGACGTAGGAGGCGATTCCGACCGCCGGATAACTCAGCAGCAGGCTCGATATCAGCATCGGAATGCCGTGCCGCGTCTCGCCCCACGCGGCGAGCGCGGCATAGAGCCCGGCGGCGATTGCCGCGCCGATGAGCGCGGCGGCCGCAACGAGCGGGCCGGGGCCCGGCAGATAAAGCGGGATGACCGCCGCGGCGAGCGCGCCGATGATCATCTGCCCGTCGCCGCCAAGATTGATCATGCCGCCGCGCAGCGGGATCGCCGCCGCCAGGGTCATGCCGACGAGCGGCGTCGCCCAGTTCAGCGTGTTGGGCAGGTTGTCCCAGGCGAGCGCGCCATAAAAAATCTGGGCATAGGCTTCGAGCGGATTGGCGCCCGAGGCGAGCACCAGCGCGCCGCCGATCAGCGTCGCAAAAAGAATCGCGATGGCGGCCGGCGGCGGGCGCAGGCGCCCGCGAAGCGCGCCCGCGCCCGGTTGCGGCGTCGCGCTCACGCAGCCTCCGGCGCGCGCCCGGCCATCAGCAGGCCGAGACGATATTCATCGGCCTCGGCCTGCGGCACGTCGGCCAGAATCCGCCCTTCGTACATCACCAGGATGCGATCGCTGAGCGCGAGGATTTCGCTGAGCTCGGCCGAAACGAGCAGCACGGCGCGGCCGGCGTCGCGTTCGGCGACGAGCTGATTGTGGATGAATTCGGTGGCGCCGACATCGACGCCGCGCGTCGGCTGTTCGGCCAGCAGCGTCGGCGCCTCATGCGACAATTCGCGAGCGACCACCACCTTCTGCAGATTGCCGCCAGACAGCGAGCCGACGGGCGCCTGTTCGCCAGCGATCTTGATGCCGAATTTGGCGATCAAGGCGCGCGCCCTTTTCGCCATGGCGCCGGCATCGATGAGGCCGCGGCGCGCCAGCAGGGGCGAGCGATGAAACCCCATGGCGAGATTGTCGGCCGCGCTCGCGGCGAGCGCCGAGCCGACGCTCGCGCGATCCTCGGGGATATAGGCGATTCCCGCCGCGCGGCGCCCCGCCACATCCGCGTCGGTCGCATCGATCCCCCCGACCAGAACCTTGCCGCCGTCCAGTCTTCGAAGGCCGACCAGCGCCTCGACGAGCTCGCTCTGGCCATTGCCCGCGACGCCGGCAAGACCGACGATCTCCCCGGCGCGCACGGTCAGCGCAACCCTGTCGACGAGCGGCCTGCCACCGGGCGAAGCGATCGTGAGGTCGATCGCCTCCAGCGCCGCCGCGCCTGGTCGCGCCGGCGCCTTGTCGACCTTCAGGCTGACGCTGCGCCCGGTCATCGCCTGCACGATTTCGCGGGCGGTGGTCTCGCTCGTCTTCATCCGCTCGACGACGCGGCCGTCGCGCAGCACCGTCACGCGATCGGTGATCGCCATCACTTCGTGCAGCTTGTGGGTGACGAACAGGATCGTGCGTCCCTCGGCGGCAAGATGGCGCATCACGTCGAACAGGCCGTTGCGCTCTTGGGGCGTCAGCACGGCGGTCGGCTCGTCGAGAATGAGAATTTTCGCCTCGCGGTAAAGCGCCTTGAGGATTTCGACGCGCTGGCGCACGCCGACCGAAAGCTTGCCGACGATCGCGTCGGGATCGACGGCGAGGCGATGACGCGCGGCGAGCTCGGCGACGTTGCGCCGCGCGGCGCGCCGGTCGATGAAGGCGCCCCGGCGCGGCTCGGCGCCATAGACGATGTTCTCCCAGACGCTGAACGAAGAAAACAGCTTGAACGCCTGGTGGACCATGCCCATGCCCGAGGCGATCGCATCGAGGGCCGAGCGGAAATGAACCGCCTCGCCGCGCAGCAGCACGCGCCCTTCGTCGGGCTGCTGCAGCCCGTAGAGAACGCTCATCAGGGTCGACTTGCCGGCGCCGTTCTCGCCCATGACCGCGTGTATCTCGCCGCGCTCGACGAAAAGATCCACGCGGTCATTGGCCAGCAAGGCGCCGTAGCGCTTGACGATGCCTCTCGCCTCAAGCTCCGGCGCCGCCATCGGCGCGCCCTATTTGGCCATCATCGGGTCGGCGATCGTAACCGCGCCGCTGACGATTTGATCGCGCAGCGCCTTCACTTTGGCGATCGCGTCGGGATAGTCGGCGATCGTGCACTTGGAATCTTTCACATTGTCGTCGAGCCCGGTGAGCGCCATGCCGCCCTCCTTGAGGCCGAGCGCGGCGATCGGCTGCTGCGAGCCGGCGACGATGCCCTTGACCGCGAGTTCGACGGCGACGTCGGTTTTCTTTTCGACATTGTCCATCACGACGCCCGGCGCCTGCGGGCATTGATTGACGTCGACGCCGAAAGCATAGGCGCCGGGCGCGTCCTGCATCGCCTTGAAGATGCCGCCGTTCGAGCCCGCGCCCGCCGCCAGAAGACGGTCGACGCCGTCGGCGAGCATCGCCGCCGCGCGCTCCTGGCCGCGCGCCGGGTCGGAAAACGGGCTATTGCCGCCGACCCATAGCGTCGGGGAAATCTTGATGTCGGGATTGACGTGCTTGGCGCCTTCGAGAAAGGCGTCGGTGTAGCGGTGGAGGAAAGGAATATCGAGCGCGCTGATCGCGCCGACCTTGCCGGTCTTGGTGGTGAGCGCCGCCTCGGCCCCGGTGAGGAAGCTCGCCTCATATTCGCGAAACACCGAGCAATAGATGTTGGGCTTCAGATTCTTGAACGGGCAGCTGTCGATCTGCAGGAATTTCACATTGGGATAGGCGAGGGCGACGTCCGGCAGCATGTCATTGAATTCGAAGCCGATGGCGATGACCACGGCCGCGCCGGCCTTGGCCGCCGCCTCGAGATTCTGCCGCTGCGTCGTCGGATCGGTGCTCTCGTAGGTCTTCGCGTCGGCGCCAAGCTCCTTGGCGACCCGCTCGGTGCCGATCTTGCCGAGCTTGAGGAAGTCGTTGACGCCAATCGCATTGGGCGAGACATAGACGAATAGGGGCTTGGCTTCGGCGCCCGAGGCGGCCGCGGCGAGACTTCCCAATAAGGCGAGACTCGCTAATTTAGCTAGAAATTTCATGATCTTGCTCCAGCCTTGCGAAAACAACCCTTCTGGAGACGCCCCCTCCGAAGGTCGTTGCGCAAATTCGATCAGAACTTTCGCGGCTCCGCAATGAAGTTTCGGGCCGCGCCCGCCGATTCCGGCCGGCGCGCGCTTTCGACGCATCCAAGTCAATAGGGCGTGTCGCCGCCGTCGGCGTTGATCGCCTGGCCGCGGATGATGACCGCGTCGTCGCTTAGCAGGAACGAAATCGTGCGCGCGACTTCGCCAGGCTCGATATGGCGCAGCAATTGCGTGCTGGTGAGCATGGCGAACACTTCGTCGGCCGGCGCGTCGACGAGCCTCCCATAAGCGAGCGCGACCTCCCGCAGCATGTCGGTCGCCACGCCGCCCGGACAGACGCAATTCACATTGATGTCGTGGGGCGCGAGAACCGCCGAAAGCACGCGCGTCATGTTGATGAGCGCGGCCTTGCTCGCGCTATAGGCCAGGGACTCTTTATGACCCTTCTTGCCGGCTTCCGAGGCGACATTGACGATGGCGCCGCGAACGCCCTTGGCGATCATCGATCTGGCGGCGAGCCGGGCCGCCTCATAGGCGCCGAACAGGTTGATCGAAAATGTCTTCTCCCAGTCTTTCCACGAGGTTTCCAGCGGATCGGCATGGATGACGATCGCCGCGCAATTGACGAGCCCGTCGACGCGGCCGAGCCGCGCGTCGGCCTCGGCGATCGCCCTGGCGATCGAGGCCGGGTCGGCGACGTCGAGCGCGACGCCGAAGGCTTTGGAATCGCCGATCGTCTCAACCGCCTTGGCGAGCGCGTCCGGCCGCACGTCGGCGAGCGCGACGCGCGCGCCCTCGGCGGCAAGGAGTTCGGCGGTCGCCGAACCGATGCCCCCCGCCGCACCGGTGACGATGAAGCCTTTGCCCGCGTGAATGTCGCCGGGCCGCCGCGCGCGGATCGGCAAAGGCTGATGCGGCGGCCGCGTCGAAAATTCGCCCATTTCCCTATCTCCTGAGCTCGCCTTCGTCGGCGCTAGACAGGCTTGCCCGGCATTGGGCCCGCCGGATCGTCCAGCGGAAAATGACACGCCACATCGTCGCTTAAAAGCGGCGCCTCGTTCTTGCAGCGCTCGACGGCCCTGGGGCAGCGCGGATGGAAGGGGCAGCCGGACGGCGGTTCGATCGGGTTGGGCGGCTCGCCGCCGACCGGCGTGCGCGCCCGCCCGCTCATCGCAAGATCGGGCACGGCGTCCAGCAGCATGCGGGTATAGGGATGGCGCGGGCGCGCGAACAAAGCCTCGGTCGAGGCGATCTCCACTAGCCGCCCGAGATACATGACGCCGACGCGCGTCGCCATATGGCGCACCACGGCCAAGTTATGAGTGATGAGGAGGTAGGTGAGGCCGAGCTTGTCCTGCAGGTCGCGCATCAGATTGAGGATCTGCGCCTGGATCGAGACGTCGAGCGCCGAGGTCGGTTCGTCGCAGACGATGAAGTCCGGGTTGGAGGCGAGCGCGCGGGCGATGGCGATGCGCTGGCGCTGGCCACCGGAAAATTCATGCGGATATTTGCGCCCGTCGGCGGGATCGAGACCGACAAGGCGCAGCAACTCGTCGACGCGAGCCATGACCCTGGCTTTATCAGGCGCTTTTTCGCCGCCGTTCGCCTCGCCGGCGCCAAGGCCGAAAGCCAAGATCGGCTCGGCGATGATGTCGCCGGCGCGCCAGCGCGGATTGAGCGAGGCGTAGGGGTCCTGGAAGATCATCTGCATGCGCCGCCGCACGTCGCGCCGCGCGAGCGGATCGCGGGTCGCGGCCATGTCGACGCCCTCGATGCGCACCTCGCCGCCGCTCGGCCTCAGCAAGCCGACCACCATGCGCGCCAGCGTCGACTTGCCCGATCCCGATTCGCCGACAATGCCGAACGTCTCGCCGCGACGGATCGCAAAATCGACGCCGTCGACCGCCTTCAGCAGGCGGCGCGGCTCGCCATCGAGAATACGCGAGATCCAGGGTTTCGATACGTCGAAGACGCATTTGAGGCCGCGCGCGGAGACCAAGTCGGCGGGCGCGCTCATCGCCGGGCCTCGATGCCCGTCGCAACGGCCGGCGCCCCGTTTCGCTCGTAAAGCCAGCAGGCCGCGCCTCGCTCGCCGACCGCCAGCAGCGGCGGGCGCTCGATGCGGCAGCGGTCGAAGACTCTGGGGCAACGCGGGTTGAAGGCGCAGCCTTGCGGGATCGCCGACAGCCGCGGCATGGCGCCTGGAATCTGCGCGAGCCGCGCGAGCCGGCCCTCGAGCGTCGGGATCGCCGCCATCAGCCCCTTGGCGTAAGGGTGGAGCGGCTCGCGCACGACTTCACCGACCTTGCCGATCTCGGCGATGCGGCCGGCGTACATGACGGCGACGCGGTCCGCCGTCTCGGCGATCACCCCCATATCGTGAGTGATCAGCATCACCGCCGCGCCATGCACGCGCGTCAGCTTCTTCAAGACCGCGATGATCTGCGCCTGTACGGAAACGTCGAGCGCGGTCGTCGGTTCGTCGGCGATGACGAGGGCGGGCTCGGCGCATAAAGCGAGCGCGATGACAACGCGCTGTCGCATGCCCCCCGAGAATTCATGGGGATAGCCGTCGATGCGTTTTTCCGGCGCGGGTATGCCGACCTCCGCGAGCCAGCCGATCGCCCGCTCCCGCGCCTGCCTTGGCGTCAGCGAACTATGCGCGAGAATCGTCTCGACGAGGTGGTCGCCGATGCGCAGCAGCGGATTGAGGCTGGTCAGCGGATCCTGGAAGATCATTCCGATGCGCCGCCCGCGTATCTTGCGCATCGCGGCCGGGCTTAAATTGTCGATGCGCCGCCCACCGAGCGTGATTTCTCCCTTGGCGATATGGCCCGGCGGATCGAGGAGGCCGATGATGGCGAGCCCGGTCAGCGATTTGCCGGCGCCCGATTCGCCCACAACGCCTAAGATCTCGCCAGGCGCGATATCGAACGAGACTCCGTCGAGCGCGACAAGCGGCCCCCGCCGCGTGGCGAATTCGACGCGCAGATCGCGGACGCGGAGGAGCGGGTCCGTCATTTCAGCCTTGGGTTGAGAGCGTCGCGCAGCCAGTCGCCCAAGAGATTCACGGCAAGGACGAGGACCGCCAAAGTGAGGCTCGGAAAGGCGACGATCCACCATTCGCCCGAGAACAGGAAGTTCTGGCCGATGCGGATCAAGGTTCCGAGCGAAGGCTGCGTCGGCGGCAGGCCGACGCCAAGGAAAGACAGCGTCGCCTCCGTTATAATGGCGATGGCCAGATTGATCGTCGCGATCACCAGCACCGGCCCCATCACATTGGGCAGGATGTGACGCAGGAGGATGCGCGCCGGCGACAGGCCAATGAGACGGGCCGCCTGCACATAGTCGCGGTTCTTCTCCACCATGGTCGAGCCGCGCACGGTGCGCGCATATTGCACCCAGAAGGAAAGCCCGATGGCGACGACGAGGACGCCGAACGCGGTTTGCTCGCGGTTCGAATTTTTCAACAGGGCCTGCGCGACCCCGTCCAGCAGCAGCGCAATGAGGATCGCCGGGAAGGTCAGCTGCACGTCGGCGACGCGCATGATGACGGCGTCGAGCCAGCCTCCGGCATAGCCGGCGATGAGCCCGAGCGTGATGCCGATCGCGCCGCCGAGCAGCACGGAGAGGACGCCGATCATCAGCGAGACGCGAAGCCCGTAGAGAATCGCCGAGGCCATGTCGCGGCCCTGATCGTCGGTGCCCAGCAGGAAGCGCGGATCGCCGCCGGCGACAAAGCGCGGCGGCGTCAGCGAATCGATGAGGAAGTTGGTGGCGGGGTTGAACGGGTTCGTCGGAGCGATCAGCGGCGCCAGCACCGCCGCCAGCACCAGGATCAAAGTGACGAGGCCCGCCACCAGCGTCGTCTTCGAGGCAAAGAAGCTCGCGACGAGATCGCTGTCCCACAGACGGGCGAGGAAAGACCGCGGCGAAGAGCTTCCCGCTTTCGCGGGTTCGAGGGTCGATGGGCTCATCTCATCCCGGTCCCCCGCGAACGGAGGCGCGAAGACGCGGGTCGACGGCGACATAGAGGAGGTCGACGACGAGATTGATGATGACGAACAGGAAGGCGATGAACAGGAGATAGGCCGCCATGATGGGAATATCGACGTTCTGCACCGATTGCAGGAAAAGCTGGCCCATGCCGGGCCAGGCGAACACCGTCTCGGTGATGATGGAGAAGGCGACGATCGAGCCGAGCTGCAGGCCGACGACGGTGATGACCGGGACGAGGGTGTTTTTCAGGGCGTGGCGGAAATGAACGGCGCGTTCGGAAAGGCCGCGCGCGCGGGCGAAGCGGATGTAGTCGGCGCGCAGCACCTCCAGCATCTCGGCGCGCACCAGCCGCATGATCAGCGTCATCTGGAACAGCGCCAGCGTGATCGCCGGCATGATGAGCGACTTCAATCCGGAGACCGTCAGCAGTCCCGTCGTCCACCAGGCGCCGATCGGCACGACCTCGCCTCGGCCGAACGAGGGCAGCCAGCCCAGCGTCACAGAGAACAGGTAGATCAGCAAAATGCCGGTCAGGAAAGTCGGCAGCGAGATGCCGACGAGCGACAGCGCCTGGAACAGTTTGGCGAGTGCGCTGTCGCGCCGCAGCGCGGTGTAAACGCCGAGCGGCACGCCGGCCAGCAGCGACAGGATCGAGGCGACGGCGGCCAGTTCAAGCGTCGCCGGCAGGCGCGCGCCGATCATCGCCGAGACCGGCTGCTTGAATTGATAGGAGAGGCCGAAATCGAAGCGCGCCGCATGAACGAGAAAGCGCAAAGCCTGGACGATCGCCGGCTCGTTGAGGCCAAGCTGCTCGCGCAATTCAGCCCGCTCGGCCGTCGAGGTTTCGACCCCGACCATCTGGTTCACGGGATCGCCGACATAGCGGAACATCACGAAGGCGATCAGCCCGACGGCGATCAGCACCCCGATCGAGGCGAAGAGCCGGCGGACGATGAAGGCGATCATGGCGAACGTCTATGGGAATGCATGATCCTCACCCGGTTCTGGCCGCGCGCGCCTTGGCGATCGATTTCAATCCATCGTCACCCAGGCGAAGATGTAATAATTGTCGGGGCGCTGGATCACATGCGTCTTCTTCGACACGCCCCAGGCGAGCGGCTGCTGATGCAGCGGGATGTAGCCGACATCGTCGAACAGCGAAATCTGCCAGGCCTGCTTGAAAATATCGTCGCGCTTCTTCTCGTCCGGCTCCTGCAGGGCCTGCCGCGCGAGTTCGTCGACTTTGGGATTGCAATAATCGCCGACATTGTTGCCGCCCCAATTGGTCTTGGCGTCGCGGCAACCCATGATGTATTGGAACACGTTGAAGCTCTCGAGCGTCGTCGGCGTCCAGCCGAGCAGGTAGAAAGACGAATCGTAGCCGCCCGCCGCCGAGATCGCGGCGAAGAATTTCGATTTCGGCTCGGCGTTGAGGTCCACCTTGACGCCGACGCGCGCCAGCATTCCAACGACCGCCTGGCAGATCTGCTCGTCATTGACGTAGCGGTCGTTGGGGCAATCCATCTGCACCTCGAAGCCGTCGGGATAGCCGGCCTCGGCGAGCCCCTTCTTGGAAGCCTCGGGATCGAAGGGGAAGCGCTTGAAATCCTTCGATTCGGAATAGATCGAGGGCGCGATCATCAGCGCCGACGGCGTGGCCTGTCCGCGCATGACCTTCTTGTTGATCGCCTCCTCGTCGACCGCCTGGTAGAAGGCCTTTCGCACGCGCACGTCCTTGAACGGATTCTTTCCCTTGACGCTGGAATGGCCAAGCTCGTCGCGCTGCTGGTCCATGCCAAGGAAGATGGTGCGCACCTCCGGCCCCGCCAGCACTTGCGTGTCGGGATTGGCGTTGACGCGCGCCTGGTCGTTGAGCGGCACCGGGTCCATCCAGTCGATCTCGCCCGACAGCAGCGCGGCGACCCGCGTCGCGCTATTGGCGATGGGGGTGAAAACCACTTCGTCGAGATTGTGCTTCGGCTTGTCCCACCAATTCGGATTGCTCTTCCAGACGGTCTTCACGCCGGGCTCATGGCTGACCAGGATGAACGGCCCGGTGCCGTTGGCGTGCAGCGCGGCATAGGGCGGCGTCGTGGCGTTCATCGCCGTCGCCTCCGTCGCGCCGTGCTCCTCCGACCATTTCTTGGAAAAAATGCCCCAGCTCTCCCATTCGTTGATCAGCAGCGGATTGGGCGTCTTGAGGACGAAGTCGACGGTGTAATCGTCGACCTTGACGACATCGGCGTCGGCCGGAATGCGGCCCTTCAGGTCGGAGCCCGCGCCGCGAACGCGCTGGGCCGAGAAAACGACGTCGTCCGCCGTGAAGTCCTGGCCTTCGTGGAATTTCACGCCCTGGCGCAGATGGAAGCGCCAATGCAAGGGATCGAGCAGCTCCCAGCTCGTGGCGAGGGCGGGCTGTATCTTCATGTCCGGCCCGCGCCGCACTAGCCCCTCATAAACCGCCGTGTTGACGCTGAGGCTGAAACTCTCGTTGATCTGGTAGGGGTCGACGGACTTCAATTCGCCCTGGAAGGCGAAGCGCAAAGTCTTGGCCTCGACCTGCGGCGCGAGCGCCGGCCATACGACAGCCGCGACGGCGCCGATCGCCGCCAGAGCCAGCCGTTTCGCTTTGAGCGACAACCTCATTCCGGTTCTCCCCGTCCATTCAGCGGTCTATCGGCGTCGAAGCCGTCCCATCTAAGCGCGCCCGTCGCGATTGGTCCAGCGCGCATAAAGTCCTATCTTTTCCGCTGGGGCGCCGCAGAGAACCTCGATGCCGGCGCCGCCCGCGGAATTTGGCTATGATCGATTGGGACGCCACCAGCTTGTAGGGGCCCGAAGGATGCAAGAAATCGCCAGCAACGAGGCCGAGCGCCGGATTTCCGACGCTGCGGCGCCTCTATCCGACGACCTGATCGACGCGGCCAAGGAAGTGCGCATCCGCCAGGACCTCGTGCTGACCGCGCTCGGCAGGCGCCCGGCCGACCGCGCCTTGCGGGTCGGGCGGCTGCTCGACGTCCATACGCGCTCCTGGCGCGAGGATTGGGAGATCGTCGTCAAGGGCCGGCGGATCGCCTGGGTCGGGCCGGCGGGCGAATATCCAGGGGAGGTCGGCGAGCGCTTTCACGAGCCTCGCCTGGCGGCGGTTCCCGGATTCGGCGAGGTGCACAAGCATATCGAAAGCTCGCATCTGACGCCCGAGTGGGAAGCCGCGCTGGTGCTGCCGCGCGGCAACACCTGGACCTGCGAGGCGAGCCACGAATTTTCCAATGTGAACGGCCCGCGCAATCTCGAATTCTGGCTCGAGGCGCGCAAGCGCGGCTCGCCGCTCAAGATATTCCCCCTCCCCGGCTCGGCCGTCCCGCCGACGGCTTACGAATGGGGCGGCGGCTATTTCGGCTATGACGAGCAGAAGCAGTTCATGGCCGAGAGCCTGATGGTGGCCGGTCTCGACGAGGTGATGGATTGGCCGGCGGTGTGGAACCCGGACAATCCCTCCTACAAGCGGCTGTGGGGAATGATCGAGGCGACGTTCGCGGCGCGCGGCGTCGTCGAGGGCCACGCCTCGGGCCTGCGCGACCTCCCCTCGATCAACGCTTTCGCGGCGGCGGGCCTCGCTTCCGACCATGAGGTGCAGACCCCGGAAGAGACTTGGGACAAGCTTACGCGCGGGCTGTTCATCGAATTGCGCATCTATGCGATGCCCGAGATCGTCAAATTCCTCCTCGACAAGCGGCTCGCCGACTGGTCGCAGATCGCCTTCACCACCGACGACCGCAGCGCCTCGCACACGCTGCAGCTCGGCGCGAGCGATCATAATGTGCGCCTGGCGATCGAAAGCGGCCTGTCGCCGGAGATCGCCATCCAATGCGCTACTATCAATCCGGCGCGGCACATGCGGCTGACGCCGTTCGTCGGCAGCCTTGCGCCCGGCCGCTTCGCCGATGTCGTGCTGCTGTCCGACCTGCCGTCGCTGAAAATCGAGAAGGTCTGGGCCGACGGCGCGCCGATTTCGCAGGGCAAGCTTTATACCGGCCCTGTGCCGCGCATCGCCTGGCCGGGTTGGGCGACCCATACGATCAACATCCGGCGCGAGGTGAAGGGCGAGGATTTCGCGCTCGCCGCGGCGCCCGGGCGCGCGACGATGAAGGCGGCGGTGATCCGCCCCTTCCACTGGCATCCCGATTTCTACACGCTCGAATTGCCGGTGCGCGATGGCGAGACGCAACGCGATCCAGACAACAACATCACCAAATTCGCCATCGTCGACCGCTTCTCGGGCGAGGGGCGCATTTCCAAAATGTTCTGGCGCGGCTGCGGGCCGCGCGACGCGGAAACTGCGCTGGCCTGCTCGGTCGCCCATGACAAGCACAATATCTGGGCCGTCGGCTCGTCGGACGCGGCGATGGCCAAGGCCGTCAACGCGCTCGTCGAGATCCAGGGCGGCTGGGCGTTGGTGCGCGAAGGGGAAGTCGCCGCGACCGTGCGTTTCGAGATCGGCGGCCTTATGTCCTGCCGGCCGGCCGAGGAGGTCGACGCCGAAATGCAGCATCTCTACGCCGAAGCGAAAAAAGTCGACTGGATGTACGAACCGACGTTCCGCCCGCGCTGGTATCCCGGCTTCCCTGAGCGGCTGATGTTCGCGACCCTCACCTGCGCGCCCTGGACCTGGGTGCTCGTCGCCCCGTGCGAGCAGGCGCCCGAGGGTTTCGTCAACGTGCAGACCGGGGAGACGCACCCCGTCGTGTGGTGATTGGCCCGCGCCTTGCACGCAGTACGATCCAAGCAATTCAGCCGGGGAGGCAAGCCATGAACGATCCAGTCGCAGCGACCGCGAGCGCGCCGCCGCCCTCCGGCCTCCTCGACCGGACCTTCCGCCTGTCGGAACGGGCGACCTCGCCGATGCAGGAGATCATCGCCGGCGCCACGACTTTCGCCGCCATGGCCTATATCCTCGCCGTCAATCCGGCGATCATGTCCAACGCCGGCATGGATCGCGGCGATCTGGTGATCGCCACCGCACTCGCCGCCTTGTTCGGCTCGGCGATGATGGGCCTTTGGGCCAACCTGCCGCTGGCGGTCGCCCCCGCGATGGGCTCGAACGTCATCTTCACCTATGTGATCGTCAAGCAGATGGGCGCGCCCTGGCAAGGCGCCCTCGCCATGGTCGCCTTCACCGGAGTGGTCTTTCTCATCCTGTCGCTCTCCAAGCTTCGCGAGAAAGTCGCCAAGGAAGTGCCCGAGGCGCTCAAGATCGGCATCCAGGCGGCCGTCGGCACCTTGATCGTGTTCATCGGCTTGCGCGGGGCCGGCTTCATCGTGGCGAATCCCTCGACCTATATCGCGATGGGTTCGCTGCGGAGCCCGGCGGTGCTGCTGACCATGGTCGGCATCCTGCTGACGCCGCTGCTCGTGGTGCGCAAGGTTCCCGGCGCGCTCATTCTCGCCGTCGCGGCGATCACCCTCGTCGGCCTGTTCGTGCCAGGCGCCAACGGCAAGATGGTGACGAGCGCTCCCGCCTCGCTCGTCGCCTGGCCGAAATGGCCGGCGAGCACCTTCGCCCAGCTCGATTTCAAATGGCTGTTTTCGAACTTTCTCATCGCGCTGCCGCTGCTGTTCTATTTCGTCTGCGCCGAATTCTTCTCGACGCTCGGCACGCTGATCGGCGTCACGGGCGCCGCCAATCTGCGCCAGCCCGACGGCTCGATCCCCAGCGCGACCGCCGCCTTCGCGACGGATGCGACGGCGAGCATCGTCGGGCCGATCCTCGGAACCTCGGTCGTCACCGCCTATATCGAATCGATCGCCGGGGTGCAGGCGGGCGGACGCACCGGGCTGACGGCGCTGACGGCGGCGGCGCTGTTCGCGCTCGCCCTCTTCTTTTGGCCGATCTTCGTCATCGTGCCGCCGCAGGCCACCGCGCCCGCGCTGGTGCTGATCGGCGTGCTGATGATGCAGGGCCTGGCGCGCATCGACCTGACCGATCTGTCGAACGCCGTACCGATCGTGCTGATGCTGCTCGTCACCGTGCTGACCAACAATCTCATCAACGGCATGGCGCTGGGAACGTTGAGCCTGATCCTGCTGCTCGTCGCGACCGGCCGCTGGCGCGAAATCAGCGGCGTCGTCTGGGGCCTGGGAATCGTGTTTCTCGCCTTTTTCTATGTGACGACGCTGTTGATGTAAGCTGCGGCGTCGAAGCGAGAGAGGTTGTCCATGATGCGCGAAGCGATCGGCCGGTCCAAAGCCATCCCCCCGGTCAGCCTGCTGGCGCTGGCGGTGGGCGCCGCGGCGTTCGGCGCCGTGGCGATCGGCGCGCTGGCGATCGGCCGCCTCGCGGTCGGCCGCCTCACGATCAAGAAGGCGCGCATCGGCGCGCTGGAGGTTGGCGAATTGACGGTCCGCCGGTTGCGCCTTGTCGAACAGGAGGGACCGGCCCGTCTCGTCGCGCCGAGAGCCCCGGCCGGCTCGCGACGATAATCGGGCGACCGCCAAGGTGCGCCGATGAGACGCCGACGCCGGCGCCAGAGCCTACTGCATTGTAGTTGAATCCTAGCGCTTACGCTCGGCGCCGAATTCGCTATTGCCCCATTTGTGTCCGTGTTCAGACGCAGGCGGGACTGGCGCTGGTCCCAGCGCCACGCCTTCATTGATTGCTTGGAGGCGATTGTGCGCGAAAGGAATTTTAACTCAAGGATCGCCCTTCGGGCGACCGCCGGCGGCGGCGCGCGCTTTGCGCGCGTCCTTGACTTATAATTCCTTTCGCGCGCCGCTCCGCCAAGCAAACAATGAAGAGATCTGCTTCAGAGGTTTCGTCTCCTATGTCGTGAATCCGGACGCAGGTTTTCAGGGATGAAAATCGCCCCGCCATGCGAACGACGGATCAGACTCGACCGCTTCCCCCTAATTGCATCCTGCTTCAACGGCCCGATCCGAACTGGGCCCTCGCGGCCGTGACGTCCGCGGCCGAGACCGCATCGTCGTAGCGGTTGCCGAAATGGGTGCGCACATAATTGATCACGTCGGCGGCCTGCGCGTCGCTCATCATGCGGCCGACCGGCGGCATCGCCCCTATTCCCTGGAATATCGCGCTCATCACATAGTCCGGCGAGGCGAGATTGCCGTTTTCGGCGAGCGCCGGATAGGCGGCGGCGCCGACCGCCCCTTTGGCGTCCGCCTGATGGCAGGCGGCGCAGACATTGGCGTAGAGCGCCGCGCCACCCTGCTCATCGAAGCCTCGGCCCTGGCTCAGGGAAGGCGGCGCCGGGGACGGATCCTGCGCCAGGACGCTCCCGCAGGAAAGAACGGCGGCGCAAAGCAGGGCGGCGCTGAGATTGGCTCGCATGCGGATCGATCCCATCAGGCGGCGAGAACGCGCTTGTGCAGGCGCGCGATCGCATCGAGCGCCGAGAGAATCGCGCCCTCCTGCCAGGCCGGGATATAGGAGGCGTGCTCGCCGGCCAAGACGATGCGGCGGTCGATCTGACAGAGATTGTCGTAGTGCTCGGCGCGCGTCGCCTCCGTCCAATCGCCGGCGCAGCCAAGAATGAACGGAACTCTGTGCCAGGCGACGGAAACGCCGGTCTCGAACTCGGCCCGATATTGCGGATGGATTTGCGCGCCATATTCGAGAGCGAGCTTGATGCGCTCGTCCGGCGACATCGCCGTCAATTCGTAGGCGTTCGGCCCGTTCCAGACATAGGCGCCGAGCAGCACGCCCTTGCCGCCGGAATTGTAGCCGGTGCTGGGATAAGAGATCTGGCGGATGGGCAGGTCAGTGTAAGAAATGCCGCCGAAAATATGCTCGTCCTCCTCCCAGAAGCGGCGCCGGAATTGCAACCCGATCTTGACGGAGGAAGAATAGGGAACCGCGTCGATGGCGGCCTTCATCGGCGCCGAGACATTGAGCGGAAGCTGGCTGAGGATCGTCAGCGGCAGCGCGCAGACGCACCAGTCGGCCTTCACCTCCTCGACGGCTCCGCCCCGGTTGATATCCTCGAAGGCGACCGCGACGCCATGCTCGTCCTGCCGTATGCCCGTCACCTTGGCGCCGTAGCGGATCGCGTTCGGCAATTGGCGCGCGAAGGCTTCGCCGATTCTGCCCATGCCGCCGACCGGCTGGAACATCGTCGTCTGAAAATCGTAGCTGAGAAAACTCTGCAAGCCCCGCCACAGGCGCGAGGTCAATATGTCGTGCATGCCGATCGGCTCGCCGTTCACCGGCTCGGCGCCGAGCCCGCCGCCCGGATCCCGGGCGTAGCCGCGGAATTCGGCCGATTCGTCCCCTGCCTTGTAGCGAAAATCCTCATCGAGGCCGCCATGCACGCGCAGCGCGACGAGCAGAATCTCCTTGTCTTCCCTGGATACGGCCTCGTCGAGCGCGCCCTGGCGGGTCGCCTTGGCGAGCAGTTCGGCGATCCCGCCCTCGAAATCGGCCTTCACCTCGCGGATGCGCTGCGGCTTGCCGCCAAACGCCTTCGCGCCATGAAGATACGCATTGTGATTGAGCTGGATGAAGGGCTCGAGCGTCACGCCGAACCGGCGGCAATAGTTCAGCAGCGCGTGGTGATGATAGGGGATGCGCCAGGGTCCCGGATTGAGATAGAGGCCCTCGTCGAAGGCGCAATGCTGGGTCGCCCCGCCAAGCTCGGTGTAATCGTCGCCGCCGCGCAGCGACCAATTGCGGCCGCCGGCGCGCGAATTATATTCGAGGATCTGCACCTTGTATCCGGCGCGGCCAAGTTCGATCGCCGCCGTCATTCCGGCGAGGCCCGCTCCCAGAATGACGACCGAGGCGCCTTTGGGATCGCCCTCGAGCTTGATCGGGCCGCGGTAGGGCGATTCGGCGGCAAAGCCCAGACTCGTCATCGCCTGATACATCGCCGCGCCGCCGGCGCTGGCGCCAATCAGCGCGAAGAGATCGCGCCGGCTCAGCGCGCGGGATGGCTCCATCGTCATGCGGCGAAGGCCGCGCGTCGCGCGGATGGGTCGTGTGAACAGGTCTCGCATTTCCAACGCATGGCGGCTCGCTCTAGTTTGCCGTCTTGCAGGCGGGATTGGCGATCTCGACCCGCCGATTTTGCGCGCGGCCCTCGTCGGTGTCGTTGCTGGCGATCGGCCGCGTCTTGCCGTAGCCGCGCGCATCGAGCCGATCGGCGGCCACATCGTGATCGGTCAGCCACACCACCACCGAATGGGCGCGCGCCTTGGAGAGCGGCAGGTTGAAGCCCTGACTGCCGACGCCATCGGTATGGCCCTGCACTTCAAGCCGCAAGTCCGGAACCTTCTTCATCACCGCCGCGACCTGCTCGAGCACGGCGTCGGATTCCGGCTTCAGTTTCGACTTGTTGAAATCGAACAGCACGCCCGTCAGCGCGAGGTGGCATTGCGCTCCCAGATTGGCCTCAAGCTTCGCCTCGCCAAGCGTCGCATCCGCGACGGCGATGACGTAGGTCGCATCCCCGATATGCAGCGTCGCCCAGATGTTTCGCCCGTTCAGCCCATAATGGCCGGTGAGCGCGGCGCCCGCGTCATGCCGCTCGCTGACGAGGCTCCACCGCGCCTTCAGCAGGGCGGCGCGATAGGCGTCGAGGATCTGGACCGCGGTCAGTCCCGCCGGCGGCTCGTATTGCTTGACGATCGACCCTTGCGCGACGAGTTCGGGCTGTTTGGCGTCGCCCGGCTGGACATAGAAGGGTTCGGCGACCGCTTTGCCCGATGTCAGCCGGGAGCCGGGCAGCGAAGGCAGATAGGGGAAATCGCCCTGCGCGGGATCGACCGCCTCCGCAGCGGCGGCGGGGGCCGGCAACGCCAATTCGGCGACCGCCGGCTTTGGCGCCAGCGCGGGCGCGGGCGCTGGAGCAGGCGCGGGCGCTGGAGCAGGCGCGGGCGTCGCCGCCGCGTCGTCGCCGGGCTGCGGCGCCTTCATCGTCGAGTGGAACGGCTCGATCTGCAGCACGGCGGCGTGAAGTCCGTTGCCGTTGCTCTCCCAGACATGCACCCAGGATTCGACGCCGTCCTTGGTCATCGTCGCGAAGATGTCGTCGTCGGGATTTCTATGCGTATTGGTGATCGTCAGGCCCTCGGCGGGCAGCCCCTCGGCATAGTTCTGCATGAGCTCCAGCGCGCTCATATTGGCGATTCCGGGCTTGAGGTCGTAGTCCTGCTGGCAGACCTTACCTTTCTTGGTCACGACCTTGTTCTCATCGCCTTCGACGATCTGGAAATCCATCGCGTCGAATTTCTTGAAGCGCGGGGGATTGGGCGCCTGGAAGCTATCGAGCGCGGGCGCGAGCGGGCAATCCTTGGCGGTCAGCGCGGCGAGCGAGGAGTGGAACGGCGCCTCCTGAAGCGTCAGAATGTGCAGGCCGTTGCCATTGCTTTCCCAGACGTGAAACCAGTAGGAGGCCCCGTCCTTGGTCATCGAGGCGAAGACGTCGTCGTCGGGATTGCGGTGCGTATTGGCGATCGCATAGCCTGTCGAAGCGGCCGCCTCGGCATAGTTGCGCATGATCTCCAGGCCGCTCATGTTGGGAACGCCGGGCTTGAGGTCATAGTCGCGCTGGCAGATCCGGCCGTATTTCTTGACGTTCTTGTCGCCGTCGCCCTCGGCGGTGCGGAAATCCTGGACATCATAGGTGCGCGAATAACGCCCGTCCGTGATGTGGAAGTTCTGCTGCACAGGCATGATCGGACAATCGTCGGCGCCCGGCGGCGCCAGATTGGCGCGGAACGGCGTGTCCTGCAGGACCAGAATATGCAGGCCGTTGCCGTTGCTCTCGGAAACGCGCACCCAATAGGTTGTCCCATCCCTTGATATCGTCGCGTCGACATCGTCGTCGGCGTTGCGTTTGGAATTGGTGATCTTCATGCCGGCGGCGGGCAGCGCCTCGGCGTAGGTCTGCATGATCTCCAGCCCGCTCATATTGGCGAGGCCGGGCTTGAGGTCGTAATCCTGCTTGCAGACCCCGCCGGTCTTCTTGACGCTCTTCTGGTCGTCGCCCTCGACGACGAGGAAATCCTCCTCGTCGAAGGTGCGCAGCCTCGGCTTCTCCGAGGTCTGGAAATTCTGCTGAACCGGAACCAGCGGGCAATCCATGGCTCCTGCGGCGACAACATTGGCCTGAAAAGGCGCGACCTGCAGCACCAGCACATGCAAGCCGTCGCCGTTGCTCTCCGAGACACGGATCCAATATTCCGTCGATCCCTTCGTCACCGTCGCATAGACGTCGTCGTCGTTGGCGCGATCCGTGTTGGTGATCTTGATGCCTTCGCCGGGCAGCGCCTCGGCATAGTTCTGCATGATCTCGAGGCCGCTCATTTTGGCTACGCCGGACTTGAGTTCATAGTCCTGCTTGCAGATCTTGCCTTTCTTGACGACGGTCTTGGCCTCCTTGCCGTCGACGACGCGGAATTCCTCCGCGTCGTAATGGGTGGTCCTTGGCGCCCGCGTGGCGTCGAAATTCTCAAGCGTTCCCACCAGCGGACAATCGCCGAACGCCAGCGCCGGAGAGTTCATCGCCAAGAGGCCGAAAAGCCCAACCAGCCCGAATATCCCAAGACCAGGACCGCGCATGCCCCCTCCCCTCATCGGATTTCGCCAGACGGAGGCCCCGATCCAACCGAAACTGCCTGCGCCGGCGGTATTTTTCAAGCCGGTAACGTCGCCGTCGGCTTTCGACGCGCTTCGAGGGATGCCGGCTCCTCGTCGCGAGCCGCGCGGACCGGCGCCGCGCCCGGCGCGGCGTCCCCGCCGAATTGGGAACCATGCCGATCGACAGGCGTTAGGTAGAGTTGCGATTTAACCAAGGTAATCAATATGAAAATGTTCAGTAAAGTAGCTTTCGCCGCGCTAATGGGCGCCAGCGCTCTCGCTATGACGGCCACGGGCGCCGCCGCGCGCATCGTATGCAATGGAGATGGCGATTGTTGGCACGCCACCACCGATTATGAATATCAACCGGCATTCGGTTTGAGCGTCCACCCAGACAATTGGAAGTGGAAAGACGGTGAGAAGCATGCTTGGCGCGAGCATGACGGCAAGGGATATTGGCACGGCGGCTCTTGGAAGACTTTCTGATCGCCCGCTGAGCCCACAGGCAGCGCCAGAAAACCCCAACGAAAACGGCCGCCAGGGATGAATCTGGCGGCCGTTGTCGCGACCGGGCGCCATGAAAATGGCCGCCCCGAGCGGGCGGGCCATTCCACTAAATCCTTGATATAATTGAGTGGTGGGGGAGGTAGGACTCGAACCTACGAAGGCTAAGCCAGCGGATTTACAGTCCGCCCCCTTTGCCGCTCGGGACACTCCCCCTGATCCATCGGCCAGGGCCGCGGACGAAAAGGCCCCGGCGAACCGGGGCCAAGTCGAGGGGGCCTTATCTTGCGCGGCGCCCCGCCCTGTCAACTGGAAAGTATCGCGGCAGCTTTGGAGAACAAGCCGGGCGATTCCGTTCTGCGCGCCGAGGGCCACGCCGCCGAGGCGCCGTCAAGCGGCGTTGCCGCTCCTCCGTTTCGCTTCGGCCCTCCGGGTGACTGCGTCTCGTCGACGCGGCCTTTTGCTTACCAAGTCCTTTTGGTGCGCGATGCGGCCCGCAGGCCGCACCGCGCACCAAAAGGACTTGGTGGCCAACAGCCATCGGCGAGCGGAGCGGTCAAGGCGCGCGAAGCGCCTGCCGAAGGCGGCTTGGCCTTGAGGGCGAGCACGCCGATGGCAACGCCGCCCTCATTGCGCGCCAGGGCGGCCCGTGCGAACAGACAGGCCGTCCCCGCCATGCAGGAAGCCGCGTTTGACCCGCAAGAAGAAACATCGGCCGGGCGGCCCCGTCTCCCCGGGGCCGCAGCGGGCGGCACAAAAGCCGTCGCCGCGCCGCCCGACGGGCGAGCCGCCTTCGCCCCGGCGCGCCGAGCCCGGCCGGCGCGAGCCGCGCGCCAGCGATGTCGCGCAGATCTACGGCTTCCACAGCGTCGGCGCCGCCCTGCGCGCGCCGCGCCGCAAGCTCATTCGCCTCTTTGCGACGCAGGCCGCCGCCGAGCGCCTCAGCGCCGACATTCTTGCGCGGGGCGTCGAGACCTTCATCCTCAGCAATGAGGAAATCGCTTTACGCGCCCCGCGCGAGGCGGTCCATCAGGGCGTCTTGCTGGAAGCGCGCCCGCTCGAGCCGATCGACCTCCAAGACCTGCCCGAGCGCGGCCTGGTTCTGGTGCTCGACCAGATCACCGACCCGCACAATGTCGGCGCCATTCTGCGCAGCGCCGCCGCCTACGCGGTCGACGCTTTGGTGACGACCGAGCGCCATTCGCCCGAATTCACCGGCGCCTTGACGAAATCGGCGTCGGGCGGCCTCGAACATGTGCCCATCTGCAGCGTGACCAATCTGGCGCGCGCGATGGGCGAAATGGGGCAAATGGGCTATTTGCGCGTCGGCCTCGATTCGCAGGCGCCCTTGACGCTGGAGGAGGCGGTCCTGTCGCGGCCGATGGCGCTGGTCCTCGGCGCCGAGGGCAAGGGATTGCGCCGCCTCACCCGCGAGAATTGCGACATTCTGGCGCGCCTCGACACGCCCGGCGCCATCAAGAGCCTCAACGTCTCCAACGCCTGCGCGATCGCACTCGCCGCCTGCTGGAGGAAGCTCGACGCCGCCGGCCCTTCGGCCGACCGCCCTTAAGAAAAAGGGCGGCGATTGCGCGCCGCCCTCCCGGGAACAAGCCCCGAAGATCGTCTTCGATCAGCTGCCGCCGCCGACGCAGGTATCGGCGGTCTTGGGCGTGCAGACGTCAAGACCGGTATAGGTCGGATCGGCCGGCGCCGGCTTGCCCTCCGCGATGTCCTTGAGGAAATACATCACGTTATAGCCCATCTCGAACGGACGCTGGCCGACCTGGCCGGACGACAGGCCCTTCTTCATCAGATCGATCTGCACCGGCAGCGTGTCGGCGACGACGAGCGCCAGCGCGCCCGAGGCGATCTTGTCCTTATATTTCGTCGCGACATTCGTATAGGCGTCCGGCACGAACTGCGGGAAGCCGCCGGTCGGCACGAAAGCGTCGAGATTGGGATTCTTGTTGAGAATATCCTCCATCTGTTGGACGGCGACCGTGAAATCGTCGTTCGTGTAGAGCGGGCAGCCGGCCATTTCCGTCCAGCCGTTCTGACCGGTCAGCCTGTCGCCAGGCGATTCGGCGCTCTTGGCGCCCGCCAAAGTGTCGCGAATGCCCTGCATGCGCTCGTTATGGTTGGCCGCCGCGGCGCCGCCCGACTGGATGCAGATGCTGCCGCCTTTCGGCTTGATCTGCATGACGAGCTTGGCGAGGTTCACGCCGATTTCGTAATTATGCGTGCCGACATAGGCAAGACGCTCGCCCTTGTCCTTCGGCAGCAGGTCGGAGTCCCAGGTGAGCACCGGGATCTTGGCGGCCGCCGCGCCGGAAAGCGCGCTGGCCATCGCCGCCGCATTGGCGGGCGACACGGCGATGCCGTCGACCTTCTTGGTGATGAGGTCGGCCACGATCTGCGCCTCTTCGTCGCCGCCGCCGTGCTCGCCCGGGCCGATATAGAGGCACTCGATCGCCCCGTTGAGTTCCTTTTCGGCTTTCTTGCAACCGGCGAGCGCCTGGTCGAAGAACGGATTGTTGGTGTTCTTGGGCACCAGCGCGAAAGTAAGTTTCTTGCCGGCCGCGTCCGCTCCGCCCGCTGCCGACAGCAACGCGCCGGCTACAAGCGCCGTGCCAATCAAATGCTTCAACATGACCATCCTCCCTTTCTCTCCTCCACGCATCGAGAGTCCGAATTTTTCGGATCACTCGCGTCTCTTGCCGCGGATCCTCTCCAGGACGACCGCGAGAATGATGAAGCTGCCGACGAACAGGCCTTGCCAGTTCGAATCGACGCCCGCCATCAGCAGCGAATTGCGGATCACGAAAATGAGCGCCGAGCCGATGAAAGCGCCATAGGCGCCGCCCTCGCCGCCCATCAGATTGGCGCCGCCGATCACCGCCGAAGCGATGGCCAGCAATTCATAGGACTGGCCAAGGCTGTTGTTGGCCGAGCCGGTCCAGCCGACGCTGAGTATCGCGGCGATCGCCGCCGACAGCGAGCAGAGGACATAGGCCTGCACTTTGAGGCGCTTGACGGGCACGCCGGTCAAATTGGCCGCCTGCTCGTTGCCGCCGATGGCGTAGATGTGCCGGCCCCAGGCGGTCATTTTCAGGGTGACGGCCAGCAGAACGGTGAGGACGATCAGGATAAGAAACGGATTGGACAATCGGAAGGGAAGCGCCAGCCCGAAGCCGACGCCGCTGCCAAGACTCTTGAACGCCGGCGCGCCGGGACCAAAATCGTACAGCATGCGGTTGCCGGAGAGCACGACCGCGACGGCGCGCCCGATCGACAGCATGCCCAGCGTCACGACGAACGGCGGCAGGCCGACATAGGCGATGAACACGCCGTTGATCAATCCGACGATCGCGCCGGCCGCCAGGCCCGCGCCCAGCGCCATCCACCACGAATGCGTCCAGGTCGCCTCATTCCACCAATCGGGCATCCAGGGAATCGGCTGCTTGAGGAGGATGAGGCCGCACACGATCGCCACGACGCCCATCACCGAACCGACGGAAAGATCGATGCCGCCGGTGATGATGACCGGCGTCATACCGAGGGCCATGATGCCGATGAAGGCGAAGTTGCGCGTGATGTTGAAGAAATTGTCCTCGCTGGCGAATACCGGCTCGCGGATGCTCATCACCCCGCTGATGATGACGAGCGCCACCGTCACCCAGAAAGCCTGGCTGGCGACGAGGGTCTCGAAAAGCGTCTTGTCGCGCGTATCGAGAATGGGCTGCGCCATCGCCGTTTCGCCGGCCCCGCCGCCAACGGTTCGAATTTGCCTCTCAAGCGACATGAATTGCCCCGGTGATGAGCCCCGTGACTTCCTCCGGCGAACTTCCGGCGATCGCCTTGTCGGCCACCTTGCGGCCGCGGCGCAGAACGACGATGCGGTCGCATACCGCGAACACGTCCGGCATGCGGTGGCTGATCAGCACGACCGAGACGCCGGAATCGCGCAGGCGCCGGATGAGGTCGAGGACTTCGGCGACCTGTCGCACGCTGATGGCGGCGGTCGGTTCGTCCATCAGCACGATCTTGGGATTGGACAGGCGCGTGCGGGCGATGGCCACCGCCTGACGCTGGCCGCCCGACATCAACCGCACGAGATGGCGGGGCCGCGTCTCCGATTTGAGCTCGGCGAATAATTCGCCCGCGCGCTTGTTCATCGCGCTGCGGTTGAGCCACCGGATGGGCCCGATCGATTGCTTGATCTCGCGTCCCAGAAACACGTTGGCCGAGGCGGAAAGATTGTTGCACAGGGCAAGGTCCTGATAGACGACCTCGATGCCTTGCTGGCGCGCCTCGACCGGCTTGTGGAAATGGACCGGTTTCTCGTCCAGAATTATCTCGCCGGAGGAAGGCGGAAAATTTCCCGCGATGACTTTTACAAGCGTGGACTTTCCAGCGCCATTGTCTCCCATGAGGCCGACGATCTCCCCGCCGGCCACGGAAAAGTCGACATCGCTCAGCGCCTTGATGGCGCCGAAGCTTTTCGAGACCTCCTTCAGCGCAAGTAAGGTCATCGCCCCCTGCCCCTGCCCCCCGGCGCGCGTCGGCGTATCGCAACCCCTTTTACGGAGTCTGTCGCCTGCGTCACCCTCAAGTCGGGCCGACTATAGCCTCGCGCAAAGGCCCGCGCATCCATTTTGACAAAGAAATCCGATAATTCACGCCGGGCGGCCGGACGCGCCCGATCGGCGGCCCGCCCACCGGCGGCGATCGCGCCGCAATCACTTCAGCGAAGGAACGACCTTTGCGTAAGTAAGATCGTAGGTCGTGTTGAGCAGGGGATCGAGCGGCGTGCCCTCGGAGGCGTCGAAGGCGCGCGGCCGCGCGCCCGCCGGATGCGGCGCCGGCGCGGCTATGTCGGCGCTCGCCATGATTTTCGCCGCGCCGCCCGGCGCGCCATAGCGGGCCGCCCGGTTTTGCTGGTCGGCGAGCGCCGCCGCCGACAAGGGATAGGTCTGCACGGGGCCGCTCATTGCGGCGGTCTGATCGTCGGGCGCGGTCTCGGCGACGTCCGGCTGATCGTTGACGCCTTGAACGATGGCGCCGATCTGCGCCAGATTGCTCGCCGATGCGCCCGCCGAGAGCGTCCCGCTCGGTCCGAGCAACGCCTCGCGCGTCTGACGATCCGCGCCCATCCTGGCAAGACGCTTGGCGAGTTCGCCAGCGGCCGGCGGCTTGGCCGGGGCGAACGGCGCCAAGGCGCCGAACGCTTTGGGATCGACGGGTTCGAGCGCGCCATGGACCTTGGGCGGCGGGGCGCCCGGCGCCGCCGGCGCGATCGGCGTCGCGTCGGGCGCGAGCTTGTCCTTGGCGTCCTTCTCGATCTGGCGCCAGCGCGCGACGTTTTTCTGGTGCTGATCGAGCGTATCGGCGAAGGCGTGGCCGCCTGTCCCGTCGGCGACGAAATAAAGATCGGTCGTGTGCAGGGGATTGGCGACCGCCTCCATCGCCGCCTTGCCTGGATTGGTGATCGGCCCGGGCGGCAGGCCCTCGATCATATAGGTGTTGTAAGCCGTCGCCTGGTTCAATTCGGCCTTGGAGATGGGATGGCCGAGCGTGCCCTTGCCGGCCACGAGGCCGTAGACGATGGTCGGATCGGATTCGAGCCGCATGCGCTTTTGCAGCCGGTTGATGAACACGCCCGCCACATGCGCGCGCTCGTCCGCTTTGCCGGTTTCCTTTTCGACGATCGAGGCCAAGGTCACCAATTCGCCGGGCGATTTGATCGGCAGATCGGGCGCGCGCTTCTTCCAGATGTCGTCGAGCGTCTTGGCCTGCGCCTGCTCCATGACCGCCAGCACTTTGGCGCGCGGCACGCCGCGCTCGAATTCATAAGTTTCCGGAAGGATCGAGCCCTCGCGCGGGGCCTCTTTGACATCGCCGACAAAGACGTCGTTCTCGCGCAGGCGCTGCACGACCTGGTCGCTGGTCAGGCCCTCGGGAACGGTGAAGCGATGCAGCACCGGCTTGCCGTAGACCAGAACGTCCTCGACATCGCGCAGGCTGGCGTGCTCCTTGAACAGGAATTCGCCGCGCTTGAGCTTGCCGCGATTGCCGTCGACGAGCAAAGTCAGATTGAACCACAGCGGACTATCGATGATGCCGGCCCGCTCCAGCTGGTCCGCGATGGCGCCGCCGTCGTCCTCGCGCGTTATCACGAACACTTTGTCGGCGCCGAGCGGACCCGGCTTATGGGCCTGCAGCAGCGCCCAGGAAAATCCAGCGAAAGCCAGCAGGGCGACGATCAGCGCGAAGGACAACAGGCCGCTGAGCCGCGACAGGCCCTGGTTGCGCGGCTTGCGCTCGGGGGGCGGGGGCGGCGGGGGGGCCGGCTGCGGCTGCAAGGATTCGGCGGGCGAGCGCAGTTTCGCGCGTCGGCCGAACAGGCTGACGCGCGGCTCTGGCGCCGGGCCGCCCTGATTTGACGCATCGTTCATCAGCGTCCGCCTCCGCGTCGGAAATTAGCGCCCCATCGTGGAGAGATTAGACCAAGCCGCTGAGAGATAAAATACGCCGCCCGCGGCGATTCCTCAAGCTTCGCCCGCGTCTCAAACACTTGCGCGCTGGAAGATGAGGGAGGCGTTGGTGCCGCCGAATCCGAAGGAATTCGACAGCGCGACGTCGATTTTGCGCTCCCTGGCCATATGCGGCGCTAGATCGATCGCCGTCTCGACGGAGGGATGATCGAGATTGAGGGTCGGCGGGGCGATCTGATCGCGCAGCGCCAGGATCGAGAAAATCGCCTCGACCGCGCCGGCGGCGCCGAGCAGATGGCCGATCGACGATTTTGTCGAAGACATCGTCAAGGCGCCCGCGGCATTGCCCATCAGCTTCTCGATCGCGCGCAATTCAATCTCGTCGCCGACCTGCGTCGAAGTGCCATGCGCGTTGATATAGTCGATGTCGGAGGGCGACAGATTCGCGCGCTTCAGCGCCGCGCTCATCGATCGAAACGCGCCGTCGCCGTCCGGCGATGGCGAGGTGATGTGAAAAGCGTCGCCCGACAGGCCGTAGCCGACGAGTTCGGCGTAGATATGGGCGCCGCGCGCCTTGGCGTGCTCCCATTCCTCGAGCACGACGCAGCCCGCCCCTTCGCCCATGACAAAGCCGTCGCGATCCCGGTCATAGGGGCGCGAGGCTTGTTTGGGCCGATCGTTGAAGCTCGTCGAGAGCGCGCGGCAGGCGGAGAACCCGGCCATCGACAGGCGATTGACCGCCGATTCGGCGCCGCCCGCCACCATCACATTGGCGTCGCCCAAGGCGATGAGCCGTCCCGCGTCGCCGATCGCATGCGCGCCCGTCGAGCAGGCCGTGACGACGGCGTGATTGGGGCCTTTCAGCTTATGGGCGATCGACACATAGCCGCCCGCCAGATTGATGAGGCGGCCCGGAATGAAGAAAGGCGAGATGCGGCGCGGCCCTTTTTCGAACAGCGTGATCGAGGCGTCGTAAATGCCGCCGAGCCCGCCAATGCCGGAGCCGATGAGAACGCCGGTTTCGATTTCTTCCTCATAGGTCGCCGGCGCCCATTTGGCGTCGCGCAAAGCCTGGGTCGCCGCGCACATCGCATAGACGATGAAATCATCGACCCGGCGCTGTTCCTTCGGATCCATCCATTCGTCGGGAACGAACGGATCCTCCGATTCGCCGCGCGGCACTTGCGCCGCGATCTGACAGGCGATGTCCGAAACGTTGAAGGCTTCGATCCTCGACACGCCCGATTCCCCGGCGATCAGGCGTCGCCAGGTCGCCTCGACCCCACAAGCGAGCGGTGTAACCATGCCAAGCCCGGTGACCGCCACACGCTTCATTAGGGAACCTCGCAATCCGCGCCGAGGACGCCTCGATGCGACAAGGGCCGGACGATCGCCGGCCCTGTTGTTGTCGGTCGCCGACCCTTACGCCGCGCGAGCGGGTCCGGCGACCAATCCTGTCTCACGCTACGCGCTTTGCCGCGCCCGAACCGGCGGCTTGGGAATCGATCGATCCCAAGATCGCTTGCCCAAGATCACGTACTCAAAATCACTTGGCGGCGGCGGCCTTTTCAAGAAATTTGACGGCGTCGCCGACCGTCACGATCGTTTCGGCCTGGTCGTCGGGAATCTCGACGCCGAACTCTTCTTCAAAGGCCATCACGAGTTCAACCGTATCGAGCGAATCGGCGCCAAGGTCGTCGATGAAATTGGCGTTATCGACCACCTTGTCGGCCTCGACGCCCAGATGCTCGACGACGATCTTCTTTACGCGCTCTGCGACATCGCTCATTTTGTTCTTCCTCACACTGGCGGCGCCCGGGGGCCCGCATTTGATTGACCCCAAACCGGACCTCATTCGACGCGCGTCTCTTAAGAAAAGAGAGATGCGCGTCCGGCCCGGCCCGCCCCCAATGGCGTGCAACCCCGACCGTGCCAGACCGCTCCCGGCCAAGGCCGCATGCGATGTCTAAACTCTGGCCGACAGCCGCCGCACCCCGGCGACCTCACGGGTCGATAGCATATCTTTCCGGGCAAGGCGAGAGGCCGCCAATCGCCCGGAAAAACGGCGTCTTCATCTTATAATCCGCTCAGATCATTGCCATTCCGCCGTTAACGTGAAGCGTTTGGCCGGTGACGTAGGCAGCCTCCGCGCTGGCGAGATAAACAACCGCCGCGCCAATATCGGCCCCGGCGCCAAGCCGCCCCATGGGGACGGCGGCGAGTATGGTCTCGCGCTGCTTCTCGTTCAAAGCATCGGTCATCGGGCTCGCGATGAAACCGGGCGCGATGCAATTGACGGTGATGTTGCGGCTCGCCACTTCCCCCGCCAACGCCTTGGACATGCCGATCAAGCCCGCTTTGGCCGCCGCATAATTGCCCTGGCCGGGATTGCCCGTCACGCCGACGATCGAGGTGATGGCGATGATGCGGCCGGACCGGCGGCGCATCATGCCCTTGAGGCAGGCGCGCGACAGGCGAAACGCCGCCGTCAGATTGACCGCGACGACCTGATCCCATTCTTCGTCCTTCATGCGCAGGAACAGATTGTCGCGCGTCACGCCGGCGTTGTTGACGAGAATGTCGAGCGCTCCCAACGCCGCCTCGGCCGCCGGAACGAGCGCCTCGACCTGTTGTTTGTCCGAGAGGTCGCAGGGCAGGACGAAGGCGCCCTCGCCAAGCTCGCCCGCCAACGCCTCGAGCGCCTCGCGGCGCGTGCCCGACAGGCCGACGCGCGCGCCCTGCGCGTGCAGCGCGCGGGCGATCGCCCCGCCAAGGCCGCCCGAGGCGCCGGTGACCAGCGCCGACTTGCCTGTCAAATCGAACAAATCAAATTCCTCTTTTGCTGGAGCGCGCAAGCGCCGCCTCACGGCGGCAAAGTTCTAGGGGACATCGCGCGAGGAGACAACCGATCGGCCGTCAGGACGCGCGGGCCGCCTGGAACGCCTCGACATCGGCCGGCGCGCCGACGCTGAGCACCGTCGCGCCCTCGGCGATGCGCCTGATCAGCCCGCTCAATACCTTGCCCGCGCCAAGTTCGACAAAATTGGCGACGCCATGCTCCGCCATGTAGAGCACGCTCTCGCGCCAGCGCACCGCCCCGGTGACCTGCGCTACGAGGCTGGCGCGGATGTCGGCGGGATCGTCGATCGCCATCGCCGTCACATTGGCGACGAGCGGGGGCCGCGGCGTCGTGATCGCGACATCGGCCAGCGCCGCCGCCATCGCCGCGGCGGCCGGCTGCATGAGCGCGCAGTGGAACGGCGCGGAGACCGGCAGCGGCAAGACCCGCTTGGCGCCCGCCGCCTTGGCGAGTTCCATGGCCCGCTCGACCGCCGCCTTGGTTCCCGAAATGACGACCTGGCCGCCGCCATTGTCGTTGGCGGCCTGGCAGATCGCGCCTTGCGAAGCAAGATCGCGCGCCGCCTGCGCGGCGATCGCCGCCACTTGCGCAAGATCGAGCCCGAGGATCGCCGCCATCGCGCCGACGCCGACCGGAACGGCGCGCTGCATCGCCTCGCCGCGAATACGCAGCAGCCGCGCCGCGTCGGCCACGCTCAAGGCGCCGGCGGCGGCGAGGGCCGAATATTCGCCGAGCGAATGACCGGCGACGAAACGCGCGTCCCGCGCGATAGCGAGCCCGGCTTCCGCCTCGAGAACGCGGGTCGCCGCAAGGCTGACCGCCATCAGGGCGGGTTGCGCGTTGGCGGTCAGGGTCAGTTCGGCGTCCGGGCCGTCGAACATCAGGGCGGAGAGATGCTGCCCGAGCGCGCTGTCGACTTCGGCGAAGACTTGTCTTGCCGCGGCATAGGTTTGCGCGAGCGCCTTGCCCATTCCGACCGCCTGCGAACCTTGCCCCGGAAACACAAAAGCCGTCTGCATCGCCCCCCCTTTTTGGCGCGCACAGACACGCCCTGACGCGGGCTGTCAAGAGACGCCGCTGCGGGGCGAAGGATCGGGCGCGCACGTCAGACGCGCCAAACGCGCCCGCTTCCTGCGATTGGCCTCTTGTTTGCGCGCGAGGGATGATAGACATGGCGTCAAGGCGCGAATGGCGATTCGCCCGGCGCCGTCATAGAGGTTCTCTTGACATCGATTCCCGGCAAGGCCTGCGGCTCTTGCGTCATGTGCTGCACCGCTCTCGAAATACCCGAGCTGAAGAAGCCCGCCGGCCCGCCCTGCCCCAATTGCATCCTGTCGGGCGGCTGCAAGATCTACGCGAGCCGCCCGCAAGTGTGCCGCGACTTCGAGTGCTTGTGGCTGACGACACGCCAATTGCCGCCCAACATGCGCCCGGACCGCATCGGCACGATCCTCATGGAGGACGACGAGAGCGACGAATATCGCGCGGTATGCGCGCCCGAGCGTCCGCTCGCCTGGCGCAACCCGCGCGTGTTCGCCCATCTCGTCGCGGTGGCCAAGACCGGCCGCACCGTCGTCGCCAAGGCGGGGCTCAGCTCCTGGCGCATATTCGCATCGGGCGAGCTCGGCCCGACGGCGTGAGCGCTTGACAGTCGGCGCCTGCTTTTCATACGCCGCGCCTAGTTTTTAGGCAGATGCGGCCAGACCGACATCAAACGCTAACGACGCGCCAAATCGGCGCTCCGGCGCGGCTCGCGGGGTCGATTTTCGGCGTAGCCTGGGCGTAAACGGGGTGCTATGGACGCTTTTGTTCGAGTTGCGGCCGTCCGTTGGCTGCGGCTCGGCGACGAATTTTCTCAATCCAGCGCGAAAAGGCCGAGAGCCATGAAGAAAATCGAGGCGATCATCAAGCCGTTCAAGCTCGACGAGGTCAAGGAAGCGCTGCAAGAGGCTGGAATTCAGGGAATAACGGTCACCGAGGCGAAGGGTTTCGGGCGCCAGAAGGGCCATACCGAACTCTACCGCGGCGCCGAATACGTCGTCGACTTTCTGCCCAAGGTGAAAATCGAAGTGGTGGTTTCCGACGAGAGCCTGGCGGGCGCGGTCGAGGCGATCCGCAAAGCGGCACAGACCGGACGAATTGGCGATGGCAAGATATTTGTATCGCATATTGAAGAAGCTATCCGCATTCGCACCGGCGAGACCGGCGCGGACGCGGTTTGACATTAAAAACGACAACCCGCGCTTCCCAACGCTTGCGGCGTCGGGCGGATCCACGACAGACCAATTCCGGAGAGGCAAAACATGAAGACCGCCAAGGAAGTTCTCAAGGCGATCAAGGACAATGACGTAAAATATGTCGATTTGCGTTTCACCGACCCGCGCGGCAAATGGCAGCACGTGACGTTCGACCAGTCGCTGGTCGATGAAGACGCCTTCGCCGACGGCCTGATGTTCGACGGCTCCTCGATCGCCGGCTGGAAGGCGATCAACGAATCCGACATGACCCTGATGCCCGATCCGACATCGGCCTGCATGGACCCGTTCTTCGCCGCCTCGACGATGGTCATCAATTGCGACATTCTCGACCCCGCCAGCGGCCAGCCCTATGGGCGCGACCCGCGCGGCATCGCCAAGAAGGCGGAAATCTATCTCAAATCGACCGGCATCGGCGATTCCGTGTTCTTCGGGCCGGAAGCCGAGTTCTTCGTGTTCGACGATGTGCGTTTCAAGGCCGATCCCTACAATACGGGCTTCACGATCGATTCGATCGAATTGCCGATCAATTCGGACACGCCCTATGAAGGGGGCAACCACGGTCACCGCATCCGCACCAAGGGCGGCTATTTCCCGGTGCCTCCGCAAGATTCGGCGCAGGACATGCGCGGCGAGATGCTGGCGGCGATGGCCTCGATGGGCGCCATCGTCGAGAAGCATCACCATGAGGTGGCTTCCGCCCAGCACGAACTCGGCCTCAAATTCGGCCCGCTCACCATGATGGCCGACCATATGCAGATCTACAAATATTGCATCCATCAGGTCGCCCAGAGCTACGGCAAGACGGCGACCTTCATGCCCAAGCCCGTCTATGGCGACAATGGTTCGGGCATGCACGTCCACCAGTCGATCTGGAAGGGCGGCAAGCCGGTCATGGCCGGCAACAAATACGCCGACCTCAGCCAGGAATGCCTCTATTACATCGGCGGCATCATCAAGCACGCCAAGGCGCTGAACGGCTTCACCAACCCGTCGACCAATTCCTACAAGCGTCTGGTGCCGGGCTTCGAGGCGCCGGTGCTGCTCGCCTATTCCGCGCGCAACCGCTCGGCCTCGTGCCGCATCCCGTGGACCTCGAACCCCAAGGCCAAACGCGTCGAGGTTCGCTTCCCCGATCCGATGGCCAATCCCTATCTGGCTTTTTCGGCGATGCTGATGGCCGGCCTCGACGGCATCCAGAACAAGCTCGATCCGGGCCCCGCGATGGACAAGGATCTCTACGATCTGCCGCCCAAGGAATTGAAGAAGATTCCGACCGTCTGCGGCTCGCTGCGCGAAGCGCTCGCCAATCTCGACAAGGACCGCGCCTTCCTGAAAGCCGGCGACGTGTTCAACGACGACTTCATCGACAGCTACATCGAATTGAAGATGGGCGACGTGACGCGATTCGAAATGACGCCGCATCCGGTCGAGTTCGATATGTACTATTCGTATTGATCGGGCGAAGGCCCGCGCGAGAAAGGGCGGCCTCACGGCCGCCCTTTTTGTTTCGACGATGACTTCATGGCTCCGAGTCAAGCGAATAATTGCAACGTAAGCTTCCAAAAAAAATATCGCCTTGGATTGCTGGGGACAGTGAAGCGAGAGCTTGTGCGCAGCGCTTAGCAGCGTCAAAAACTTTTCCAACATTGGCGGCCGGGCGTAGAATGGCGCGTCCAATTGAGTCGCGTCGCGCGTTCCGCATAATCCTTGATGACAGCAAGCAGAATCATGGCGACCGTCGAACAATTCGCGGGACGGCTTGTGGCCGTCTCCAATACAACCGAACCCGCCTATCGCACGCCTCCCCATAATGTGGAGGCCGAGCAGGCGCTGCTGGGCGCGATCCTCGTCAACAACGACGCCTTCGATCGCGTCTCCGATTTCCTGCGCTCCGATCATTTCATCGAGGAAATCCACCGCCGCATTTTCGAGATCGCCGGCTCGCTGATCCGGGCGGGCAAGCTCGCCTCGCCCATCACCATCAAGACGTTCCTTGGCGAGCACGACCTCGGCGGCGCCAGCGTGCCGCAATATCTGGCGCGCCTGGCCGCCGAGGCGACCACCGTCATCAACGCCAACGATTACGGCCGCACGATCTACGACCTGGCGATCCGGCGCGAGCTCATCCAGATCGGCGAGGACACGGTCAATGTCGCCTATGACGCGCCGGTCGATTCCTCGCCCCGCGGACAGATCGAGGAGGCCGAGCGGCGTCTCTACCAGATCGCCGAAAGCGGACGCTACGATGGCGGGTTCCAGCGTTTTTCCGATGCGCTCAAGACCGCCGTCGACATGGCCGCCAAGGCCTATGAACGCGACGGCAACCTGAGCGGCATCGCCACCGGCCTCGTCGATCTCGATCGCTATATGGGCGGGCTGCAGGCCTCCGATCTGGTGATCCTGGCCGGACGCCCCGGCATGGGCAAGACGGCGCTCGCCACCAATATCGCCTTCAACATCGCCAGGGCCCATCGCTCGCAACTGCGCGCCGACGGAACGGCGGAGACGATCAACGGCGGCATCGTCGGCTTCTTCTCGCTCGAAATGTCGTCCGAGCAATTGGCCACCCGCATCATCGCCGAACAGTCGGGCGTGCCTTCCTACAAGATCCGGCGCGGCGATATTTCCGAACAGGACTTTCACCGCGTCGCCGAGGCGGTGCGCGACATGCAATCGATCCCCTTCTACATCGACCAGACGGGCGGCATATCGATCGCCCAACTTACGGCGCGCGCGCGCCGCCTCAAGCGCCAGCGCGGCCTCGATCTGCTGGTGGTCGATTATTTGCAGCTCTTGTCGGGCTCGAAAACCAAGGGCGACAATCGCGTGCAGGAATTGACCGAGATCACGATGGGCCTCAAATCGCTCGCCAAGGAGCTCAACGTGCCGGTGCTGGCGCTGTCGCAGCTTTCGCGCCAGGTCGAGCAGCGCGACGACAAGCGCCCGCAGCTCTCGGATTTAAGAGAATCGGGCTCCATCGAACAGGACGCCGACGTCGTGATGTTCGTGTTCCGCGAGGAATATTATTTGAAGAACAAGGAGCCCCGCGCGGGCACGCCCGAACATGTCACCTGGATGGACGATATGGAGCGCACGCATGGGCGCGCCGAAGTGATCATCGGCAAACAGCGGCATGGGCCGACCGGCACGATCGAATTGCAATTCGAGGCCGAACTGACCCGCTTTGGCAATCTGGCCAAGGAAGACGCGCTGGCCGTGCGGCATTGACGGGTTATGGTTTGGCCGCCGCCGCTTTGGGCTTGCCAAGATATCGCACGAGGCCGCGCATCACCCGATCGAACAGGCGATCGGACAACAGCCAGCGCAGAGTGAGGATCGGAACGGCGCCGGCGCCGGTTGCGTAACGGGTGTGGGGACGCCTCGCCGCGAGCGCCCGCGCGACCGTCTTGGCGACGACGTCCGGCGGCGAGGGCTGCGGCCCGTCGTCCGCCGCCGCGAGCATGCGCGCATGCGCCTGCGCGCCCTGCGCATAGGCGCCTTGACCGGAATATTTCAAAAGATTGTCGCGCGCGATCGTGTTCCATTCGGTCTTGATCGCGCCGGGTTCGATCACGATGACGTCGATTCCGAAGGGCGCGAGCTCCATGCGCAGGCAGTCGCTCATGCCTTCGACGGCGAATTTGGTCGCGTGGTACCAGCCGCCGAAAGGCTCGTGGATCTTGCCGCCGATCGAAGTGATGTTGACGATCTTCCCCGCGCCCTGCGCGCGCATGATCGGCAAAGCGAGTTGGGTCAATCGCGCAAGGCCGAACACATTCACCTCGAACTGACGGCGACCCTCTTCCAGCGGCACCTCTTCGAGGGCGCCATAGGAGCCGTAGCCTGCATTATTGACCAGCACATCGAGGCGGCCCGCGTCGGAGACGATTGCCTGGATTGCCGCCGACATCGACGCCTCGTTCGCGACATCGAGCGCCAGGAGCTTGGCGCCCGCTTCGCCTAACGAGGCCATGCGTTCGGTGCGACGGGCGCCCGCGTAGACGCGATAATTGTCGGCGAGCAAACGACGCGCGATCGCTTCGCCGATTCCTGAGGAAGCGCCCGTGACCAATGCCGTCTTGAACATAGATTTTTCTTTCAACGCCTGAAGAAAGCCCTGTATAGCCCTTGACCAAAGTCCATGGTCAAGGCGCCGCTCCCATGCTGATTTCCGAATTCGCTCGCCAGACGGGACTGACCCCCGACACCGTGCGTTTTTATATTCGCCGGGGGCTGCTCGACCCGGAGCGGGGAGAAAAAGGCGGCTCGGCCCGCTACCAGCTTTTCACCCGGCAACATGTCGGAACGGCGCGGCTGATCCGTCTTGCGCAATCGCTGGGCTTCACGCTTCGCGAAATCGCGGCGATCAACGCCGAATTTCAAAGCGACGGCGTGAGCGTCGAGCGCCTCGCGAGGATTCTGCGGGACCGTCTTCGCGACCTCGACGAAAAAGCCGCTGAGATCGCCAAAATGACCGGCTATATCCGGGCGAAGCTTGGATGGCTCGAAGGCGGACGCGTTGGCCCCGAGCCGGCGCTCGAGTTTCACGAGAGTTGCGGCGCCGCGACCGGCCGCGCGGACGACAAGTCCTCGTCGATTCAGACAATCGCCGGGCGCCGAGGGCGCCGGTCATCGGCCGGTCCGCCGCCGGTCGCCGTCTGACGCCTATCGCGCCGATGTTTTCCTCCAGACCTTCGCTCTGCCCGCAAATCCTCAGACGTTCTGACCATCGAGTTGACCGCGCCCGCCGAAATGACGCCGCCGGAGTGTGGGTTTAGTTTTCACCAACCCAGGGTTGCATAGATCGCGGCAACCCTATAAACAACCGATTGCCGCTCTCGCGAAGGCGCGGACCGTAACGGCCTTTGACGCGGCGCAGCAAAACAATACCCGCTTGCCCGCGCATCCCTTCAAGCCGGAGCTCCGCCCGTGCCGATTGCGACCCTCCTGCTGATCGTCGACGTCGCGTTGATCGTCCACGCCGCCAAGACCGGCCGCTTCCAGCCTTGGGGCTATATCATCCTCGTCCTGCCGGGCATCGGCGCGCTTGTCTATATCGTCGTCGAACTGCTGCCCGAATGGCTCGGCTCCTATAAGGGACAGGTCGCGCAGCGCACGGTGGCGCGCGCCGTCAACCCGGGGCGGCGCTATCGCGAACTCACCGACCAATTGGCGATCGTCGACACGATCGCCAATCGCACGGCGCTCGCCGAGGAATGCCTGGCGCTCGGCAGGTTCGAGGAGGCTTCGTTTCACTATGCCGCGATCCTGGCGCAACCGCTCGGCGACGAGCCGCAATTCCTGCTCGGCAAGGCGCGCGCGCAGCTCGGCCTCGGCCAGTCCGCGGCGGCGATCGCCACGCTCGACGAATTGCTGCGGCGCTGGCCGAATTTTCATTCCCCGGACGGCCATCTCCTTTACGCGATCGCCCTCGAGGAGGCCGGGAGCAACGACGAAGCGCTCGCCAGTTACGCCGACGTCGGCCGATATTTTCCGGGCGCCGAACCGCGCGTGCGGCAGGCTCAATTGCTGCAAAGGCTCGGCCGCGAGGCGGAAGCCAAGGCGGTCGCGCAAGAGGTCGTGCGCGGGCTCAGCCGCGCGCCGGCGCATGTGCGCAGGAACCAGCGGCAATGGCTGGCGAGCGCGAAAAGGCTGGTGCGCGACTGAACCTTTGGCGGGGAAGCCGTTCCGTGCGCCGCCGCGCCGCTTGCAGCGCCGACGTTTTTGAGGCTTTTTCAGACGATGGCCGCTTTTCAAGACCCCTCGCCCTCGCAATCGTCGGGCGTCCTCACCATCGACCTGACCGCGCTCGCCGACAATTGGCGGGCGCTGGCCCGCCGCGCGGCGCCCGCTGAATGTGCGGCGGTCGTCAAGGCCGACGCTTACGGCGTCGGCATCGAAGCGGCGGCGCCGGCGCTGCATGCGGCCGGCTGCCGGCATTTTTTCGTCGCGCAATTGAGCGAAGGGACGCGGGTCCGGGCGGCGCTGGCGCCCAGACCGCAAGTGCGCATTTACGTGCTCAACGGCTTGCAGGCCGGCGCCGATCTGGCGGCCGATTATTATGCGCATGGGCTCGCGCCGGTGATCGGCGGCGAGGAGGAGCTGGCGCGTTGGGCGGCTTCCTCGGCGCGGCAGATCAGCTCGCCGCCCTGCGCGATCCACCTCGACACCGGCATGAACCGGCTCGGCTTCGCCTCGCTCGGCGCGCTCAAGAGCGCCATCGACCGCCATGGGCGCGAGGGGCTCGGCATCGACCTCTTGATGAGCCATTTCGTCGCCTCCGAAGAGTCGGACAATCCGCTCAACGCGCTGCAGATCGCCCGTTTCGACGAGGCGCGCGCCGCCTTTGGCGAGCTCCCCGCCAGCCTCGCCAATTCGTCGGGCGTCTTCCTTAGGGAGCGCCCGTTCTATGATCTCGTCCGCCCCGGCTTCGCGCTCTATGGCGGCAATCCGACGCCCGGCGCGCCCAATCCGATGAAGCCAGTGGTGAGCCTCGAAGTGGCGATCCAGCAGGTCCGCTGGGTCGAGCCCGGCGAGACCGTCGGCTATAACCACCAATGGACCGCCAGGCGCCGCACGCGGCTGGCGACGCTGCTCGCCGGCTATGCCGACGGCCTGCCGCGCGGGGCGGGCGCGACGGACGGCCGCCCCGGCGCCGACGCGTTCATCGCCGGGCGCCGCTGTCCGCTGGTCGGGCGCATGTCGATGGATCTATGCGTGGCCGACGTCACCGACCTGCCGGAGGACGCGGCGCGTCCGGGCGTCGCCGCCCAATTGCTCGGCGATGAGATCGGCGTCGATGAATTGGGCGCGCGCTCGGGCGCGATCGGCTATCACGTGCTGACGAGCCTGGGGCGCAGGTATCACCGGCGGTATGTGGGGTGAGCGCGGCCGGCCGAATGGGTTGGTCGGGCCTGCGAGCGAGCCGGACGAAACGCTCGGGGCGTCGCCGTGCCGCCGCGAGAGCCTTATGCGTTTTGGTTGAATTGTAGCGCTCGCTCGGCGCCAAATTCGCTAATGCGCCATTGTTCGCATGCAGGCAATTTTTTTCATCCCTGAGAGCTTGTCAAGGACGGCCCGGAGGGCCGCCGCCTTCGGCGCTCGCCTGAAAGGCGATCCTTGACAAGCTCTCAGGGATGAAAAACGCTCCGCCATGCGAACGATGGATCAGTCTCGACCGCTTTGCCCTAATTGCATCCCACCCTAATACCTCGCCCTGACCACCCAGGGCGCCTCGCAATTCTGCGCCGCGAACAGGCATTGCTCGCCAAGCCGCAGCGGGCCGCCGTCCGGCGCGGAATAATAGATCTGGCTCGCCGCGCCATTGGTGGTGACGACATTGACGTTGCAAAACGCGTCGGCGCCGCCGAAGAAGGACGCCATGCCGTTCAAGCCGGGCGAAAAAATTCCGCCCTCGACCAAGGCGCTGCCGGTGGGATAGGTCCATATCTCAGTGGAGCCGATCCTCATGCGATGCGCCGGCGCGCCCATGCAGGCGAGAAGCTGCTTTTTGGAGAGGCCGATCATCTTTTGCTGGGCGAGCTGATCGACTTCCGGCTCGGAGGCCGCCGCCGCGCCCAGCAAAGCAAAAAAACCGACCGCCGTCGCCGCCGCCAGGAATGGTCTTGTCAATCGCGCCTCCGCTCGTTTGCGAGAGGCTAGCATAATTTTTCTGGGAAGCGACCGGCAATTGCCTGGGCCGATCGTCCGCGACGCTGCCAAAAGTCGCCGCTGGCGCAGCCGCGGCGGAAGTTATGCAATCAAAGCCGCCGTTGCGAATCACCGTTCGTTAAGACAAGCGGACCATAGTTCTCGCGACCCATAGGGCGTCGCGTGAATGACTTTGCTCGAAAAACTGCTCAACATCGCCAAGCCGTTCGAGAATGCGCTGTTCTCGCCAAGCTCGGTTTTTTCGCTCTACTCGCTGGCTGTCGCTTTCGCGATCGCCTTCGCCTTTCTGGCGTTCCGGCAATATCGCCGACGCGGACGGGTGCGACTGCGCGCGATCGCCCATGCGATGGCGGGGCGCCATATTCTGTTTCATCGCTCGACCTATGCCGATCTGGGCTTTTTCTTCATCAACATCCTGACGCTCGGCCTGCTGCTGGGCTGGGCGGTGTTCTCGGCCTCGGCCATTTCCGACTTCGTCGCCGGCTTCCTGCGCGATCATCTGGGCGCCCGCGCGCCGCTGGCATTGTCCGATTTCTGGCTGCGCGCCGTCATGACGGCCGTGCTGTTCCTGTCCTATGAATTCGGCTTCTTCCTCGATCACAATCTCAAACACCGCATTCCCATATTGTGGGAGCTGCACAAGACCCATCATTCGGCCGAGGTTCTGACCCCCTTGACCAATTCGCGCGTCCACCCGCTCGACTCGCTGATCCTGGTCAACAATCTTGCCATCGTGGTCGGCCTGTTCGGCGGCGTCACGGTCTATATGATCGGCAAGCCGGTGGAGATTTTCGCCATCGACGGCGCCAATATCTTCATGCTCGTTTACATCTATCTGGCGGTGCATCTCCAGCATTCGCAGTTCTGGATCCCGTTGCGGGGCCCGCTCGGCCGTCTGTTCATGAGCCCCGCCCACCATCAAATCCATCATTCGACCGACCCGGCCCATTACAACAAGAACATGGGCGCGAGTCTGGCCATCTGGGACTGGCTGTTCGGGACGCTGGAAATCCCCGAGAAGGAACCGCCGAAAATGCAGTTCGGAATCCTGGACAGCGATCCCGAGCGGCATTCGCTGACGTCGTTGCTGCTGAAGCCGGTGGTCCGCGCGCTCAACGTCCTGCCGGGAATCAACCTTCCGCTCGGCCCGACGACCGTCCGGCCCGTCGAGAAAGAAACGGCGCCGCGGTTTTAAGGCGCAAAGCGCTTCGCCAAACTCGCTCATTCTGCCTGGCCGTCGCAGCGGCCCGGAAAAGTTTGGTAGCCGCGAAAATTACCGTGTAAATTCAAAGAGCCGGAACGAGGCCGCCCTCCGAGCGCCGCCCGAGGTTTTGCCATATCTGGGCGCCTCCCTTTCCCCGCCTCGACATTCCCTAGCGAATCCTGCTTACCCTCCGCCATGGCCAAATCGAAGACCCTGTTCGTCTGCCAGAACTGCGGCGCGATCACGCAGCGCTGGCAGGGCAAGTGCGAATCCTGCGGCGAATGGAACACGATCGTCGAGGAGGCGGTCGCCGCCGGCATCGCCGCCTCGCGCAACCGCAACGCCGGGCGCGCCTTTGCGCTCGAGGGCCTCACCGGCGACGCCAAACACGAGGCGCGCATCGTCACCGGCCTTGGCGAACTCGACCGGGTGACGGGCGGCGGCTTTGTCGCCGGTTCGGTCGCCCTCATCGGCGGCGAGCCCGGCATCGGCAAGTCGACTTTGCTGATCCAGGCCTGCGCCTCGCTCGCCCGCCAGGGCGGCCGCGTCGTCTATATCTCGGGCGAGGAATCGACCTCGCAGGTTCGCCTGCGCGCCGCCCGGCTCGGCCTTTCCGACGCCAATGTCGAGCTTGCCGCCCAGACCGGCGTCGAGGATATCGTCGCCACATTGGGCTCGGGCGACCGGCCCAAACTCGTGGTGATCGATTCGATCCAGACGATGTGGAGCGACGTCATCGAATCGACGCCGGGCACCGTGTCGCAGGTGCGCGGCTCGTCGCAGGCGCTGATCCGTTTCGCCAAGGCGAGCGGCGCGGCGATCATCCTGGTCGGCCATGTCACCAAGGACGGCCAGATCGCCGGCCCGCGCGTCGTCGAACATATGGTCGATGCGGTAATGTCGTTCGAGGGCGAGGGCGCCCATGCGTTCCGAATCCTGCGCGCCTCGAAGAACCGGTTCGGCGCCACCGACGAGATCGGCGTTTTCGAAATGACGGGGGGCGGCCTCAGCGAGATCGCCAATCCCTCCGCCTTGTTCCTGGCCGGGCGCGACGGGGCGAGTCCCGGGGCCGCGGTCTTCGCCGGGATCGAGGGCGCGCGCCCGCTGCTGGTCGAAATCCAGGCCCTCGTCGCCCCCTCGACGCTTGGCACGCCGCGCCGCGCGGTGGTCGGCTGGGATTCGAGCCGGCTGGCGATGATCCTGGCGGTGCTCGAGGCGCATGGCGGCCTCAAGCTTGGCGGGTATGACGTCTACCTCAATGTCGCGGGCGGCCTCAAAATCGCCGAGCCCGCCGCAGATCTGGCCGCCGCCGCGGCGCTCGTCTCCTCGCTCGTCGGCGTCAGCCTGCCCCATGACGCGGTCTATTTCGGCGAGATCGGCCTGTCTGGCGCCGTTCGGCCGGTCGCCCATTCCGGGCTGCGGCTGAAGGAAGCGGCCAAGCTCGGTTTTACGCGCGCGGTCGCCGCGCCTTCCGCGCAGGCCGAGGGGAACGGCGCGCCGAAGCTGACGTTGAGCCCGGTATCCTCGGTGGCGAGCCTTGTGGCGGAAATAGCGGCGGCGGGAATCACGGTAAACAAGACCGTAACGGGGTGACGAAATGAACGTGCTTCGCTATAAGGCGCGGCGGGCGCGGGCATGGCCGACGAGCGCGAATCATTGCGGACGACCAGCGAGGTAACCGAAATGCCCTCTTATCTCGACCTCGGACTGATCGTCATCATTCTCATTTCGGCGCTGCTGTCGATGGTGCGCGGCTTCACGCGCGAAGTGCTGGCGATCGGCTCGTGGGCGGCGGCGGCGGCGGCCGCCTATTTCTTCTACCCCTATCTTCTGCCCTATGTGACGCCTTACATCCATAAGGAGCCGATCCCGCAGATCGTTTCGGCGGCGGCGGTGTTCTTCGTGACGCTGATCGTCGTGTCCGTCCTCACCGTGCGTATTTCCGACGCCATTCTCGACAGCAAGGTCGGCGCGCTCGACCGTTCGCTCGGCTTTGTGTTCGGCGCGGCGCGCGGCTTCCTGCTTGGCGTCGTCGCCTTCTCGATCTTCAACTGGCTGGTCGCCGAAAAGCAGCAGCCCGAATGGGTCAAGGACGCCAAGACGCGCCCGATCATGCTGCAAACCGCCGACCGCATCATCGCTCTGCTGCCCGACGACGCCGAACATACGATCGAGGGCTGGTGGAAGAAGACCAAAGCGACGGGCCCGACTGAGGAGCCGCCCGATGAATCCCTGACCGCGCCGGCCGAGGACACCGCCACGCCGCAACCGGCCAAACCAGCCGCGACCCCTGCCCCGACGCCGCCGGCGCCAACCACGGTCTCGCCCGCCGATAAACAGAGGCTCGACACCCTCGCCAAGCCGACGCCGCCGGCGCCGGCCAAGCCGACGACGCCCACCCCGCCCGCCAAGCCTTGACCGCTCGGCCGGCAGACCCCAAGTTGAAGGGCGGCGATGAACGATTCGAGGCCGCCATCTCAACGCAAATGACGACGCCTAAGGAATGCGAATTCGATTTCGATGGCGACCGGCTGCATGAGGAATGCGGCATATTCGGCATATTCGGCCATCCCGACGCCGCCGCGATCACCGCGCTCGGCCTGCACGCGCTTCAGCATCGCGGTCAGGAGGCGGCGGGCATCGTCGCCTTCGACGGGCGCCGTTTCCACTCCGAACGGCGGCTCGGCCTCGTCGGCGACCATTTTTCGAACGGCGCGACCATCGAGCGGTTGCCCGGCGCCGCCGCGGTTGGCCATGTCCGCTATTCCACGACCGGCGAGACGATCCTGCGCAACGTCCAGCCTTTGTTCGCCGAACTCGACGGCGGCGGCTTGGCGGTCGCCCATAACGGCAATCTCACCAACGGATTGACGCTGCGGCGCGAATTGGTCCGGGACGGCGCGATCTGCCAGTCGACCTCCGACACCGAGGTGATCCTGCATCTGGTGGCGCGCTCGCGCCGGCCGCGCATCGTCGAGCGTTTCATCGAATCCTTGCGCCAGATCGAAGGCGCCTATGCGCTGGTGGCGCTCACCAACAAGAAGCTGATCGGCGCGCGCGATCCGCTCGGCATACGCCCGCTGGTGCTCGGCGAGCTCAACGGCTGTCCGATCCTGGCCTCCGAGACCTGCGCGCTCGACATTATCGGCGCCAAATTCGTGCGCGACATCGAGAACGGCGAGGTCGTGGTGATTTCGCGCGAGGGCGTGCAGAGCCTGCGGCCTTTCCCGGCCCAGCGCATGCGCCCCTGCATCTTCGAATATATCTATTTCGCGCGGCCCGATTCGATCGTGCACGGGCGCTCGGTCTATGACGCGCGCAAGGCGATGGGCGCGCAATTGGCGCGCGAGGCCCCCGCCGACGCCGATGTCGTCGTGCCGGTTCCCGATTCCGGCGTGCCGGCGGCTTTGGGCTATGCACAGGCCTGCGGCCTTCCTTTCGAGCTTGGCATCATCCGCAATCATTACGTCGGGCGCACCTTCATCCAGCCGACGCAGGCGATCCGCGAGCTCGGCGTCCGCCTCAAGCACAACGCCAATCGCGCGGTGATCGCCGGCAAACGCATCGTCCTCATCGACGATTCGATCGTGCGCGGCACGACTTCCGTCAAAATCGTCCAGATGATGCGCGAGGCCGGCGCCGCCGAGGTTCATTTGCGCATTTCCTCGCCGCCGATCACCCATCCCGATTATTACGGCATCGACACGCCCGAGCGCGACAAGCTGCTGGCGGCCAGGATGGATCTGGAAGAAATGCGCCGCTTCATGGGCGCCGACAGCCTCGCCTTCCTCTCCGTCGACGGCATTTACCGCGCGATGGGCTATGCGCGGCGCGACAATGCGCAACCGCAATTCACCGACCATTGCTTCACCGGGGACTATCCGACCCGGCTGACCGATCTGGTCGGCGAATCGGTCAAACAGCAATTGTCGCTGTTGGCCGAGGCCGGCTGAAGCCGCCCAAACCCCTGTCCTGCTTGCGACGCGCGAAGTTATTGTTGCATCGCAACATTTATTGTCATGAAAAATTCGCATTTGTAAGGTCGCCTTCAAAATAAGCTATCCGTCAAAGTCCGCCATATGGCGCCGTTCTTAAGATGTTTACGATCGAATGTGATCGAGAATTGCTAAAATCTTAACAATCCGTTCTCATAGCCATGCTAATTTTGCATTGCTGGTGGACGCTTGCGCGCCTACTAACTTCGTCCCTCTTCGATTATGTTGCACCGCACTGGCCAAGGCGATCGTCCATTCGGGATGCGCCGGGCCAACGGGTTAACGCAAGAAAAAAGGAGAGGCTAATGACCTCGATCAAGACCATCACCGAGAAGCTCAACGCCTGGCGCCGCTACCGCGAGGCCGTGCGCGAATTGTCCCGGTTGAACGACCGCGAACTCAGCGACATCGGCATTCGCCGCGGCGACATCGAATTCATCGTGCGCCAGAGCATCGCCGCCTGATTGACCGACAACGCGGGTGGGCGAGGCCGATTCCTCCCTCACGCCAAGCCCCTCGCGTCACGAGCGCCCGCCGGATCCTCCCCCGGCGGGCGTTTTTTTGTGACCGCCTCCCTAGCGGGCTTCGCGACGTCGCGCGGCGATTGACTCGTTCGCCCCGGCTTGTGACAAGCGGGCCATGAAGGCCATTCACGTCATCGGCGGCGGCCTTGCCGGCAGCGAAGCGGCCTGGCAAATCGCACGGGCCGGCGTTCGCGTCGTCCTGCACGAAATGCGCCCGAGGCGCGGCACGGCGGCCCATCAGACCGATCGCCTCGCCGAACTCGTCTGTTCGAACTCGTTCCGCTCCGACGATGCTGAGAACAACGCCGTTGGGGTCATCCACCGCGAGATGCGGGCGATGGATTCGCTCATCCTGCGCTGCGCCGATGCGCATCAGGTGCCGGCCGGCGGCGCCCTGGCCGTCGACCGCGAGGGTTTTTCCGCCGCTGTGGAGGCGGCGATACAGGGCGATGCCCATATCGAGATCGCACGCGAAGAAATCGGCGCCATTCCGCCGGAGGAATGGGACAGCGTCATCATCGCGACCGGCCCGTTGACCTCGCCCGATCTCGCCGCGGCGATCGGCGCGCTTACCGGAGAGGCGCAACTCGCGTTCTTCGACGCGATCGCGCCGATCGTCCACCGCGAATCGATCGACATGTCGAAGGCCTGGGCGCAATCGCGCTACGACAAGGCGGGACCGGGCGGCACGGGCGCCGACTATATCAATTGCCCGCTCGACCGCGCTGAATACGACAGCTTCGTCGATGCGCTGCTCAGCGCCGAAAAGACCGAATTTAGGGAGTTCGAGGGCACGCCCTATTTCGACGGCTGCCTGCCGATCGAGGTGATGGCCGAGCGCGGACGCGAAACGCTGCGCTTTGGCCCGATGAAGCCCGTCGGCCTCACCAACGCGCATCGCCCCGACGTGAAGCCCTGGGCGGTCGTCCAATTGCGCCAGGACAATGCGCTCGGCACTTTGTTCAACATGGTGGGATTCCAGACCAAGCTCAAATACGCCGAGCAGTCGCGCGTGCTGCGCGCCATTCCCGGACTGGAGGGCGCGGAATTCGCTCGGCTCGGCGGGCTGCACCGCAACACCTATCTGAATTCTCCCCGCCTGCTCGATCCCCTGCTGCGCCTCAAAGCCATGCCGCGCCTGCGGTTCGCCGGGCAGATCACCGGCTGCGAGGGTTATGTCGAAAGCGCGGCGGTCGGCCTTATCGCCGGCCGGTTCGCCGCGGCCGAACGGCTGGGGCGGCCGATCTTGCGCCCGCCGGCCTCGACCGCCATCGGCGCGCTGCTCAATCACATCACCGGCGGCCATATCGAGGCGATCGACGCCGGCCCGCGTTCGTTCCAGCCGATGAACGTGAATTTTGGCCTGTTCCCGCCAATCGAAGACCCCAAAGCCGACGCCGAGGGCAAACGCCTGCGCGGCCCGGAAAAGGGCGCGGCGCGAAAACGCGCGCTGTCGGCGAGGGCTGAGGTCGACCTCACGCGCTGGCTTGACGAAGCAGGTTGACGCGTTCGTCCTTTTAGAGAGATTCCCAATGCCGCCGACCGAGACCAAGACGCGCATCGACTGGATCGCCGCGAGCTGTCGCCTGCTGCAATCGACGAGCGCCGAATTTGCGCGCACGCAACCCTTCGCCGGCCTGACGATCGGCACGGCGATCCATCTGGAGCCGAAAACCGCCGCGCTGCTGACGACCTTGCAGGCCGGCGGCGCGCGCCTCGTCGCGACCGGCAATCTCAACAGCACGCAGCCGGAAACTATCGAGTATCTGCGCCAGCGCGGCGTTGCGGTCATCGGCGAGCAGACGGCCGATGCCTCGGCGCATGGCCGATTCCTCGATGCGATACTGGCCGAAAAGCCCGACCTGCTGCTCGATAATGGCGGCGACCTGTTCGCCCGCGTCGCGGAGCGTCCCTATGGCGCGCTGCGCGGCGGCACCGAGGAGACGACGTCCGGCCGCGCGCGCCTGCTGCCGATGCGCGAGGCGATCAAGGTGCCGGTTCTCGTCATCAACGACAGCCCGATCAAGCAGTTCGCCGAGAACCGCCACGCAGTCGGCCAGAGCCTGTTCGAAAGCTATATGCGCTTCACCAATCGCAGCACCAACGGCAAACGCGTCGCGGTCTTCGGCTATGGCGCCTGCGGGCGCGGCGTCGCCGCCTGCTTTCGCAGCGCCTATAGCCTCGTCAGCGTCGTCGACGTCGATCCGGTGGTCACGCTGGAGGCGCATCTCGACGGATTTGCGACGCCGCTGCGCGAACAGGCGATCGGCGGCGCCGACATCATCGTCACCGTCACCGGCGCGCCCGGCGTCATCACGGCGGCCGACCTGCCTTGGCTGAAGGACGGGGCGATCCTCCTCAACGGCGGGCATCTGCCGCACGAGATCGACGTCGCGGCGATCGCCGCCGACAGCGCCGTCGTCAAAATCGCGCGCTACCCCGGCGAAGGCGTCGAGACATTCAGGCTGGCGGATGGGCGAGCGATCCATGTGCTGGGCGGGGGTCACATGGCCAATCTCGCCGGACCGCGCCCGCTCGGCAATTCGGCCGAATCCATGGATCTCGGCTTCACCCTGCAGGCGCGCTGCCTGGAGCGGGTGGCGCGCGGAATCGGACCCGGTCATTGCGTCGTGCCGGTTCCCTCCGACATCGACGCGGCGGTGGCGAGCGCCTATCTCGCGCTGAACCGGTGAGGCCTGATTTGCAGCGCCGCGCAATTCGATCCGGTCCGATTGTCGTCCTGTCGCTCATCGCGCAGGTTTGCTGCGCGAACGCGGGAGGCGCCCAATCCATTTCCGGCGACTATGTCTGCGCCTACGGCTGCCGCGCGACGGACGCGGCGCCGAGCGTGCAAATCGATGGCGACAACGCGGCCTGCATGAATGAATTGGGCGGAATCTTTCATGGCAAAGTGCTGACCGACCATTCCATCTCCTGTTTCAACAAGACCGGCGTCCTCTCAGTCGACGGAAAAACCATTCATTGGGACGGCGGCATTGTCTGGAAGCGGCTTTCGCACCCGTAGCTTTGAAAAAGGTCGATGTCTGTCCTGGTTCGGCAAATGCGCTCTGAGGACGCCCTAGATCTGTCTGAGCATCTGCAGGCAGGGATTGGCGGAGCCCCAGAGCGTCGGAAACACCTCGATCGGCAGGAAGCCGACGGCTTCGTAGAATTTTCGCGTGGCCGCGTAATGCGGGTCCGGGTGCGCGGGCGCGAGCGTCTTTACCGTAAGGAAGCGAATCCCTTGCTTGCCGGCAAATTGCGCCGCCGCCTCAATCAAGGCCCGACCGGCGCCCTGCCGGTGGAGCCGCCGCTTGACGCCGAGGACATATATTTCGGCGGCGAACGGTGTATGCGCCTTCAGCGAGAGGAAGCCGACCGGCTGCTCTGCGCGATAGCAGACGAACATCGGCATGTCCGAGGAGGCGGCGATATAAGCGGCCTTCGTATCGGGAATGCCGAACCACTCGGGCAGATCGTCCAGCACCTCGCGGCAAATATCGGCTCTGCGGTCATAGACTTCGATCACGCGCATGACGGGAGCATAGCGCCAACGGCGTTTTGGGTCGACAACGTGTCCGGGTTCACGACATAGGAGACGAAAGGTCGGAGGCAGATCCCTTCCTTGTTTGCTTGGCGGAGCGGCGCGCGAAAGGAATTCGAAGTCAAGGACGCGCGCAAGGCGCGCGCCGCCTTCGGCGGTCGCCCGAAGGGCGATCCTTGAGTTCGAATTCCTTTCGCGCATAATCGCCTCCAAGCAATCAATGAAGGCGTGGCGCTGCGATCAGCGCCCGTCTCCCGTGTGTTTGAACGCGCACGCAACGCCCATTCATCGAGCGGAGCCGCGGCGCCGCCTTTCCCCCCGCCTCCGTCCCTCTTACAATGACCGCGACAGCGCCGCGCGGAGCGCCCGCCCCAAGCCAAAATCGGAGCCTCGCCGATGAATCTGACGCCCTATCTTTTCTTCAAGGACACTTGCGAAGAGGCCCTGAATTTTTACGAACATTGCGGCCTCGGCAAGGTCGAGGTGGTGAACCGCTATGACAAGGCACCGCCCGAAATCGGGGTGAGTCCGAAGATGGGCGCCAAGATCATGCACGCGCGCTTCAAGGGGCCGGGCGTTTCTTTCATGGCGTCCGACACGCCGCGCGGCGAGGGCGGCTTTGCCGGCTTCAGCCTCTCGCTCGCTCCGCCGACGATCGACGAGGCCGAGCGGCTCTATAAGGCGCTCTGCGAAGGCGGCGTTGCGACCATGCCTCTGAAGAAACAATTCTGGGGCGCGACATTCGGCATGCTGACCGACAAGTTCGGCGTTCCCTGGATGATCAATTGCGAGGCGGCCTGAGCCGCGCTCACAACGCGCGAGCGGCGCGCCACAGCGCCCATTGGCGGCGCCATTGCGGCGCGTCGACGATCGCGGCGAACGGCGATTGGCGCTGCCGCGCCAGCTTGGCGAGATAGAGCGGCAGCACGGCCAGCGGCAGGAAGGCGGGCGCGATTTCGCCTGGGGTTTTACGCGCATGCGCCAGCGCCGCATCGAGATGCTTGCGCGCCTCGGCGCGCAATTCGGCGAGCGCCGCGCGCAGGCCCGGACTGTCGCGCCTCGCCACAATATCCGCGCGCGGGACGCCGTGGCGCGCGAGAACATCGACCGGCAGAAAGACCTGCCCGCGCGCGCTGGTCAGCGGCAGCGCCCGCATGAGCCCGACCATCGCATAGGCGACGCCGGCATGGCCGGCCGCGTCGGCGCCGCCAAGATCGCGCCCTCGCGCCAGAATGAGCGCGCCCATCCGAAAAAGCGCCGACGAGGTCTCGCCGCAATAGCCCTCGAGATCGTTGAGGCTCGGCATCGGATCGTCGTAGAGATCGAAGGCGCGCGCCGTCAGCAGATTGTCGAAGGCCGGAATCGGCAGGCCGAAGCGCTGGATCGTATCGTTCAACGCCGCGGCGACCGGGTTTCCCGCCGCTTCGCCGCCCCTCGCCCCGCTCAAGGCTTCGCGCCACCATTCCAGCCGCATCTCGCCGGCCAGCGGCTCGCGCAGGAATTCGCGCAACCGGCCGACTTCGTAGGAGAAGGCGGTCAGCGCATAGAGATGCGGGCGCGCGGCGGCCGGCGCGAAAAGGCCGGCCAGCCAGCGGTCGCGGTCGTGATCGCGGGTCAGCGCCTCGCAATGCGCATAGGCTTGCGTCAGAGCGTCGGAAAATGGAATGCTTGTCATGGCGGGTCGGTGGCGTCTTGAACGGACAGCCAAGCGAGCGGAAAGTCCTTTCGATGAGCCGGCTTCGCAAGGGGGCGTTGCAATGTCGAACCTAGAGCCCTTCGTAACGCGCGTCGAGGACGTCGAACTTGAAACATGGGACGACGCGCGGGGACGCCTGTCGTTCCATACGCTGATCAGCGGCGGTCGGACGCCGAGCAATGGCCTCGTCGCCGGCGTCTCCATCGTCGAACCCGGCGGCGAATTGGCGCCGCATTCCCACGCGCAGCCGGAAATGTATTTCGTCCTCGAAGGTTCGGCCATCGTGACGATCGACGGCGTGGCGCGCACCGTCTCGCCGGGCGCGGCCGTATTCATCCCCGGCGGCGCGCGTCATGCCATCAACAATCAGTCGGATAAGACGTTTAGGATTCTCTATGCCTTTCCGGCGGATCGTTTTGACCAGATCCATTATGAGTTCGCTAGTCGGGCCTAGTGGACAAAGTGAGTCGTTTGATGATGGGTTTAGATTGGGTGGCTAGCAGCCGTTCGATAATCGGCCACAAGGGGGAGATAGGCGATTAGAGAATTTAGATTCACCTACCCTTTTGTCTGGTCCTACGAATCGCGTGAAACGGACATAGCAAAACGATGATCTCACTGGATCAGTTCACGCTAACAACCGTCCCCCTTGAGCAGTATTTCAACGACACACCACTCGGGCATGGCACAGGATTCATGTGGAAGATTCAAGAGCGGTACTACCTTGTGACCAACTGGCATGTTCTCTCCATGTGCGACTTCTTCACACGAGACAATTTAAGAAAAGATGCCGGCCGGCCAAATATCGTGCGCACGCTCTTCAACATCCAAACCGGGCCATTCGACAAGCAGCAATGGCACATCAAGATCAGGGACGACAACGATAAACCTCTATGGCTTGTACATCCGAGCAGGCGCGTCGATATTGCCGTCCTGCCATTTACCTATCTACCCAAAGAACAAATTATCGCTCTCTATCCGCTCAACGTTCTCGCTAACGCCGAGCTTCGCATTGAGATTGGGATGGAGGTCTTCATCCTCGGCTACCCCTTTAAGATCGAGCCGCCCGCCTATCCGGTTTGGAAGCGGGGCAGCATTGCATCCGAACCGCAACTTGCTTGGTACGGGAGCGATTACATGCTCGTCGATACCGCTTCGCGGCCCGGCATGTCTGGAGCGCCGGTCATCCGGCGAAGTTGGACAAGTCACTTGGTGCAGCCAGGTGTCGTTGCGTTGGTAGATACTCCGCTGAACAAGTTCATCGGGGTGTATTCCGGCCGGGTACCGACTAGCCATCCGCACGAAGCACAGATCGGGCTCGTCTGGGATGGCTCCTTGATCGGCGAGATCATTGCCGGGAACATCAGGGACGTCTGACCTAGTTGATCTATCGTCCACTGATATGCCGAAACTCCAGTTGGCATAGCTTAGGGGACGTCTAAGCTCACCCATCGCCCTGAGTGAAATCTCCGTTGAGTTCGAACCATGCCTGCCATCCGCGTTCTTCGTCGTGGCCAAGCGACCAGAAAATCACTCGGAACCGTCCCGAGTCATCTCTAGCGGCATCTTTTTCTTCGACGTCCGGCGATCCTTCGCCCACGGGCGGGATGTCGTGATCCGGTCCAACGATATTAATTAGGCGCGTGCGAATTGCCTCTGGGGTTGGGACTCCAATGGACGGCTGCACTTGGCCCCCTTCGGCGAGGAAGTACAGCACGGTTGTCCCTCTTCGGCCGCGGGTACGCCGCCTAGCCCCACTGCAGAGTAAATGGGAGAGTGGGAACATCTTTGGCTGGATCACGCCGAGGCTTGAGGCCTGGGTCGCGCCGAGCGTCCCCGCTACTTTGTTTTTCACCAGCGCGTTAATAAAAGTGCCGCTGACGAGGGAAATTCCCTGCAGAATCTGCTTGTCCCTCCCCGCAAGGTCGCAGACCGACTGATGAGTATAGAAGATGTAGAGCGGGCAGGTGGACCTGCTTCGTCGAGCTTCGTCTACGAGTGTTTCGGATTGAAGTATTCCTGTCTTGCGCACGCGGTGGAAGATTTCTGGGTAACTGCGTCGGCTCCAAATTTTTCCACTGCCATGCAGCTTCTTGGCTTGGATCAGCAGCCGAAAGTAGCTTGACCCATCGGCGCGGACAAACAACCATTCCATATCGGCCCCCGTTCGGGGCTCGTCGGGAAAATGTACTTCCACGCCAAGCGGCCTGAACGCGACCAGCGCACCCATCAGAACATCGGTTAGGGTCTCTTCGCGGAACGATCTTCCCAGCGTTGCCGCCCGGTCGAGGAACTCTCCCGCTGTCTTTGGAAAGTGGTGCGCGAATTGGCAAATCATCGGCAACCTCGGATGTAACTGGCGCGGGTCTTTCTTCTATGCGACTCTACGCCCCCGTGAACCTAGACGGGAACATCGATTCAGCATTGGAGACTTCGGGATAGATCCGAGGAATGCGGCGATATGCGCTCGGGGTTGAAATCAGTCATTCATCGTGCGCGCCAAATGCGCTCGGCCAACGTTTCGGCCCCTCACGGCGCGGCGATCAGCGCCGCTGCGACGCGGCGGTTTTCGCCGAGCAGCACATTGTAGACCCGCGCCGCCGGCCCCGTCGCCATCGCTTCAAAGCGCAGGCCCGCCTCCTTCAGCCGCGCCTTCACCGGCGCCGACAGCAGCGCCATCGTCTCGCCGGTTCCCACGATGAAGATTTCGATCGAGCGGGGATGCTCGGCAAGCTCGGCGAAAACGGGGCCGAGCGAGGCAAGCGTGATTTCGGCCGGAGTCGAAGCCGCGAAGGCGCGCACGCCGACCGGCGTCGCCAGGATCGAGCCGACGTGCGACATGCCGGCAAAGCGAAAGCCGCCCGCGCCATAGGCGTCGATCGGATGCCGGCCGGGGACGAAACCGTCGATCCCCGGCGCCGCCGCGCTCATCCCTTGGCCTTGGGGGCCGACGCGCCCTGCCCCTGCGGCGCGTCTTCCTTGTCGAACACGTCGGCGCGCACGCCCAGATAGATGAGGATCGGCGAGCAGATGAAGACCGAGGAATAGGTCGCCACGAATATGCCCCAGATCATCGCGGCCGAGAACGAACGGATGACATGGCCGCCGAGGAAAAACAGGGCGAGCAACGCGAGGAAGACGGTGGTCGCCGTCATGATCGTGCGCGGCAGCACGGCATTCACCGACATGTCGACGATCTCGGCGGTCGACAGGCGCTTGTATTTGCGCATCACTTCGCGGATGCGGTCGAGCACGACGACCGTCTCGTTGAGGGAATAGCCGACGATGGTGAGGATCGCGGCGATCGAGGTCGTGTTGAATTCAAGCTGGGTAACGCAGAAAAACCCGATCGTCAGCAAAAGATCGTGCATCGTGCCGATGATCGCGCCGACCGCGAATTGCCATTCGAAGCGGAACCACAAATAGGTCAGCACCGCCAGGATCGAAATGACGATGCCGAGCGTGCCCTTCTGCTCGAGTTCGCCCGACACGCGCGGACCCACGGCGTCGACCTGACGGAAGTCGTAATTGTCGGCGAACGCCTGGCGCAGTTTGCCGACGGCGTTCTGCTGGGCCGCCTCGCCGCCCGGCTGCAGGCCGACGCGCAGCACGGCGTCGGTTTCGGCGCCCGATCGCTGAACCTCGACGGCGCCGAGCCCGAGCGATTCGGCCGTGCCGCGCAAGGCGGCGATGTCGGCATTGCCGCTCTTGGCGCGCAATTCGACCTGCGTGCCGCCCTCAAAGTCGATGCCGAAATTCATGCCGACGAAGAAAAACAGCAGCACCGAGATGATCGACAGGGTCGCGGAGAACGGATAGCTCACGCGCCGGAAGCGCATGAAGCCGAATTTGGTGTTCTCGGGCGCGAGGCGCAGCAGTTTCATGAGGCTATTTCCTTGACGGGCGCCTTGCGCATCATATCGGCAGCCGGGTCGGGCGTTTGTAGCGATACCATAGCGCGATCATCATGCGCGTCATGGTCACCGCGGTGACGACCGAAGTGAGAATGCCAAGACCCAGCGAAACGGCAAAGCCGCGCACCGGACCGGTGCCGAAGAGGTAGAGGATCACCGCGGCGACGAACATCGTCACGTTGGAATCGATGATCGTCGCGAAGGCCCGCTTGAAGCCGGCGTCGAGCGCTGAAATGATCGAGCGCCCGAGATGCGCCTCCTCGCGAATGCGCTCGTAGATCAGCACGTTGGAATCGACCGCCATGCCGATCGTGAACACGACGCCGGCGATGCCGGGGAGGGTCAGCGTCGCGCCCAGCAGCGCCATCGAGGCGAAAATGAACAAGATGTGCACCGCCAGCGCGATGTCGGCGAAGACGCCGAAAATGCCGTAGGTCGCCAGCATGTAGCAGACGACGAGAACGCCGCCGACCAGGGCGGCGCGCTTGCCCGCATCGATCGAATCCTGGCCGAGCCCGGGCCCGACCGTGCGCTCTTCGACGATCGTCAGCTTGGCGGGCAGCGCGCCCGAGCGCAACAGAACGGCGAGATTGTCGGCCTCCTGGACGCTGAAATTGCCGGTGATCTGGCCGGAGCCGCCGGTGATCGGCCCCAGAATGCGCGGCGCGGAAATCACCTTGCCGTCGAGCACGATGGCGAAGGGGCGGCCGACATTCTCCGACGTCACCTTTCCGAACTGCTGGCCGCCGCGCAGATTAAAGCGGAAATTGACGTCGGGCTGACCGTTCTGGTCAAAACCGGTCTGCGCGTCGGTCAAATCCTCGCCGGCGACCATCACGCGCTTTTGGACGGGGATCTGACCGCCCTGCTGTTGCGGCAGGGTGTCGAAATCGCCGGGCGGATCGCCGGGATCGGCGACGAGGCGGAATTCGAGCTTGGCGGTCGCGCCGAGCAATTGCTTCAGCCGCGTCGTATCCTGCAAGCCCGGCACTTCGACGAGCAGGCGGTCGGCGCCCTGCTGCTGGATGTTGGGCTCGGTCGTGCCGAGCGCGTCGACGCGCCGGCGCAGCACCTCGATCGACTGGGAGATCGCGCGGCGAATCCTGTCGTTGATCGCCGCGTCGGTCAGCGTCAGCGCGATCGCCCCGTCGCCAGTCTGCGTGACGTCAAGCGTGCGGCCGGCCGTGCCGATGATCGCATTGCTGATCGGCTGGCTGAGCGTGCCGAGCAGGTCGAGCGCCCTGGCGCGTTCGGCCGGGTCGGCTATATGCACCTGCACGCCGCGCGGCAGGACGGCGATGCCGCCGCTGATCGAAACCTTGCCATCGCGCAGCTTGCCGCGCACGTCGTCGCGCAGCGCCTCGACCTGCGTCTTGGTCAAAGTGGGGCTGTCGACTTCGAGCAACACATGGGCGCCGCCCTGCAGATCGAGCCCCAGCACGATCGCGCGGATCGGCAAGAACGACGGCAGCGCCTGCTGCAGGCGGGCGAGCGTCTCCGTCCCCAGGAAGCTCGGCACGAGAAGCAGGATGGCCACAAACGTGACCGCCAGGATGGAGGCGACCTTCCAGGGAGCCAGACGAAGCATTGTCTTTTACAGTCTCCGCGCGAGGGCGATGGGCGGGGCCAAATTCTGGCCGCTCATTTGGAAGGAGCGTCCTTGACCGGTTCGCCCTTGGCGCGCACCTCGCCGATGCCGGATCGGGCCACGCGAACCCGCACATTCGGGGCGATTTCGACCTCGACTTCCGAATCGTCGGTCGCTTTGGTGATTTTGCCGATCAGGCCGCCGGTGGTGACGATCGTGTCGCCGCGCCGCGCGCCCTTGACCATATCGCGCTGTTCCTTGGCGCGCCGCTGCTGCGGGCGCAGGATAAGGAAATACATGATCGCGAATATGACGACGAACGGGGCGAACTGGATAAGCATGTCGGACGACCCGAAAGCGGTCGCCCCGCTCGCCTGGGCGAAAGCTGGCGTGATGAACAAGGGTTACAACTCCAAAGCGGGACGATCGGCGCCTTGCGAGGGCCTTTTTGAGCGCGCGGCATATATAGCGGGCCGCGCATTTAAAGCAATTGCGGGCTTTGGCGGCGTTTTCCCCGCTGCGGCCGGCCGTCCTCGCCGAAATATGAGTTGACCTGATTGGCCAGTCTTTCTAGCTTCCGCGCCATCACCCGATCGGCGAAGCGGCGCCCGGCCGGAACAAGGCGCAGGCCGCCCAAACCCGCCCCGTCCCTCGCCGCGACGCGTTCAAGGAAGCCAAGCCATGTCCCAGGACCGTTTGACCACAACCGCCGGCGCGCCGGTCGCCGACAACCAGAATTCCCTCAGCGCCGGACCGCGCGGCCCGCTGCTGCTGCAAGATTACCAGCTCCTCGAAAAGCTCGCCCATCAGAACCGCGAGCGAATCCCTGAGCGCACCGTCCACGCCAAGGGCTGGGGCGCGCATGGAACCTTCACCGTCACCCACGACATCTCGAAATACACCAAAGCCAAGATTTTCTCGGCGATCGGCAAGAAAACCGAGATGATTTCGCGCTTTTCGACGGTCGCCGGCGAGGCGGGCGCCGCCGACGCCGAACGCGACGTGCGCGGCTTTTCGCTCAAATTCTACACCGAGGAAGGCAATTGGGACCTGGTCGGCAACAACACCCCGGTGTTTTTCGTGCGCGACCCCTATAAGTTCCCCGATTTCATCCACACCCAGAAGCGTCATCCGCGCACCAACCTGCGCTCGCCGACCGCGATGTGGGATTATTGGTCGCTATCGCCCGAAAGCCTGCATCAGGTGACGATCCTGATGTCCGACCGCGGCCTGCCGACCAGCGTGCGCCATATGAACGGCTATGGCTCGCACACCTATTCCTTCATCAATGCGGCCAACGAACGGTTCTGGGTGAAATTCCATTTCAAGACCCAGCAGGGCCACAAGCATTGGACCAACGCCGAGGGCGCCGAAGTGGTCGGCCGCACCCGCGAATCCACGCAGGAGGACCTTTACGGCGCCATCGAGCGCGGCGAGTTTCCAAAATGGAACCTGCGCGTGCAGATCATGCCCGAGCTCGATGCGGAAAAGACCGCCTACAACCCGTTCGACCTCACCAAGGTCTGGCCGCACAAGGATTATCCGCTGATCGACGTCGGCGTTCTCGAACTCAACCGCAACCCGGACAATTATTTTGCGGAAGTCGAACAGGCCGCCTATTCGCCTTCCAATATCGTGCCGGGCATCGGATTCTCGCCCGACAAGGTGCTGCAGTCGCGCATTTTCTCCTATGCCGACGCCCATCGCCATCGCATCGGCACGCATTATGAGGCGCTGCCGGTCAATGCGCCGAAATGCCCGGTCCATAATTACAACAAGGACGGGGCGATGCATTTCATGGCCCCCAGTTCCAATCCGAACGCCTATTATGAGCCCAATTCCTTCAGCGGCCCCAAGGAGACGCCGCAATATCGCGAGCCGCCGCTCAAGATTTCGGGCGAGGCCGACCGCTATAATCATCGCATCGGCAACGACGACTACAAGCAGCCGGGCGATCTGTTCCGCCTGATGCCGGCCGATGCGCGCGAGCGCCTGATGGACAATATCGCCGCCGCGATGCAGGGCGTGCCGCTGGAGATCGTCTCGCGGCAGGTCGTGCATTTCTTTCGCGCCGACCCGGCCTATGGCGCGGGGGTCGCCAAGAGGATGGGCGTCGCGACGCCGGCCGAGGCGCAGGCCGCCGAATAGCGGCTTTACCGAGGCAGACCTTCCGCGGGCGGCCTTCAGCCGCCCGTTTCGAACCGCCGCCGGGGACGCGCGGCGCAGATTTCGTTGCACTGCAACATGATTTGGCTTGCCAGCGGCCTTCGGCCAAGCCAAAAAGCGCGCCATGCTGCATATCAACGATCTCACCTATCGCCTTGGCGAACGCCTGCTGATCGACCACGCCACCGTCGCGCTGCCGACGGGAGCGCGCGTCGGCCTCGTCGGGCGCAACGGCGCGGGCAAGACCACTTTGTTCCGGCTCATCGCCGAAGAGATTTCGCCCGAGAGCGGCGCGATCTCGCTGCCCAAGCAAACGCGGATCGGGCGCGTCGAGCAGGAAGCGCCGGGCGGCCCGCAGACCCTGATCGATTTCGTGCTGGAGGCCGATAAGGAGCGCGCCGCGCTGCTGGAGGAGGCCGAGCACGCGCGCGACCCGATGCGCATCGCCGAAATCCAGACGCGCCTTGTCGACATCGACGCCCATGCCGCGCCCGCAAGAGCCGCCAGCATCCTTAACGGCCTCGGCTTCGACGAGGCCGCGCAAAACCGCGCCTTATCGGAGTTTTCCGGGGGGTGGCGCATGCGCGTGGCGCTTGCCGCGGTGCTGTTCTCGGCGCCCGACCTGCTGCTGCTCGACGAGCCGACCAATTATCTCGATCTCGAAGGCGCGCTGTGGCTCGTCGACTATCTCAAGACCTATCCGGCGACGACCATCGTAATCTCGCATGACCGCGACCTGCTCGACGACGTCGCCGACCACATCCTGCATCTGGAGCGCGCCAAGCTCACTTTATGGACCGGCGGCTATACGAGCTTCGAGCGCCAGCGCCGCGAGCAGCAGGTGCTGCAAGGCAAGGCGGCCAAGAAGCAGGAGGAGAAGCGCGCCCATCTGCAATCCTTCGTCGACCGCTTCCGCGCCAGCGCCGCCAAGGCGACGCAGGCCCAGTCGCGCCTCAAAATGCTCGCGCGCATGGAGCCGGTGGCGGCGATCGTCGACGAGAACGTGCTGCCGTTCCGCTGGCCCGCCCCGCGCAAACCCCTGAGCCCGCCGATCATCGCGATGGAGCGGGTCAGCGTCGGCTATGGCGAGCGCGTCGTGCTCTCCAGGCTCGATCTCACGCTGTCGAACGACGACCGCATCGGGCTGCTCGGCTCGAACGGCAACGGCAAATCGACTTTCGCCAAATTGCTGGGCGGCCGCCTCGCGCCGATGTCCGGCTCGATCACCCGCGCCAGCAAGCTGGAGGTCGGCTTTTTCGCCCAGCACCAGGTCGATGAATTGAGCGCGGAGGGCACCCCCTACAGCCATGTTGCGGAGAAGATGCGCGGCAGTACCGAATCGAAGATTCGCGGCCGCGCGGCGCTGATCGGCTTTTCCGGCGCGCGGGCCGAGACGCGGATCTCCGACCTGTCGGGCGGCGAAAAGGCGCGCCTGCTGATGGGTCTCGCCACTTTCGACGGGCCGCAGCTCATCATCCTCGACGAGCCGACGAACCATCTCGATATCGACAGCCGCGCCGAACTGATCGACGCGATCAACGAATATGCCGGCGCCTGCATCCTGGTCTCGCATGACCGGCGCCTGCTCGAGGCCTGCGTCGATCGCCTGTGGCTAGTCGCCGACGGCACGGTGCGCACGTTCGACGGCGACGTCGCCGATTACAGCCGTTTCGTGCTGGGCAAGACCGCGCCCAGGGAGAGCCGCAAAAAAGAGGAATCTCCGGCAAAACCGGCCCCCGCCGCCGAGCGCGCCGACGGCGGCCGCTCGCGCCGCGACCTCGGGCCGCTGCGCAAGGAGATCGTGGCGACCGAACAGAAGATGCATCGCTTCCAGGACCTGCTGCGCCGCATCGACGAGGCGCTCGCCAAATCGGGCGAGGCGGCCGGCAATTCGGCCAAGGTCGTCGACCTCGCGCAAAAGCGCAGCGAACTCGAAAAGGCGCTGCTGGCGACCGAGGAGGCGTGGCTCGCGCTTTCCTCGCAGGCGGAGGCGGCGGCGGGGTAGCGGAACGTCATTGCGAGCGGAGCCCGGACAAATGCTTCGCATTTGCCTTGAGAAGCAACCCAGGTGTCGTGACCTGACAGAATTGAAGGCGACGCTCGAACCTTGGTCGTCAGGCAGCGCGAACTTCCGTATGTCACGCTGCCATCGCCGTGCTCGCTGTAAAGGTCAAGCCGCCTTCGGCGGTCGCTTCGCGAACCTTGACAGCTCCGCTCGGCGATGGCGTTTGGCCACCATGTCTCTTTGGTGAGCGATAGCGGCCTATTGGGCCGCATCGCGCACCAAAGAGACATGGAGGCAAATAGCTACGCCGCCGAGACGCAGTCACCCGAAGGGTCGAAGCGAAGCGGAGAAGCGCCGAAGGCGCTTGACGGCGTCTCGGCGGCGTGGCCCTGCCGCGACGCCCTCGCCATCGACGCGCGAACAGGCTAAACACAGACGTTTTCACGAGGCGCGCGCATGATCAAATTCACCGATGCCGAAACGGCGAAAACCAAAGAGGCCGCGCGCAAGCCCGGCGACAAGATCGAGGCGAAACCGCCCGCGACCCCCGCGCCGTCCGACGTCGCCGCGCCCAAGGCGCCGACGGCAAAGCGCGGCAAGAGCAAAGCCGTCTGAGGCCAGTTCCTCAGAAAAAGCGGCTGCCGATCCATTGCGCGCCGAGGATCGCCTCCCAGACGACGATTCCGGCGATGATCAGCATCGCAACGGCGAGGGCGAGCGCGAAGGACAGGAACATCCCGTCTTCCTCGAGATAGGCGATGGCGATCAGCGCGATCGCGAAGGCGGGCGCGACATTGCTCAAGGGGATCGGGCAGAACACGACGGCGAAGCTCAGCAGCACGACGACGAGGCCGACCCCGCGTTTGGTCGTTTGCGGCGGCAGCGCCCAGCGCGGGCGGATGACCTTCTCGATCTGCTTCAGGACGGGGACGATGCGCCGGACCGACGCGGAGAGATAGACGGTCGGCAAGGCGTAGGCGCCGAGGCGCCGCGGGAAAGCCGGCCCCGGCCGCCCGGCCATCATCTGGACGCCCAGGATAATATTGAGCAGGCCCGCGATGATCGACACGCCCGGCGCCATCGAGACGACCGCCAGCATCAGCACGACGATCGCAAAGGAGCGCGTCTCCAGGCTGTCCAGCAGCCAGTCGAGCGAAAACCTGCCGGGCGGCGCCGTGTCGCGCAGTTCCTGCAGAATGGTGGAAGCGGGACCGAGCGCGCTCAATGAGCCGCGCTCAGCGAGCCGATTTCCCGTCGGTATTCCTTACGCAAAATGATCGCTCCAGCCCGTCTTCGATCCTCGATAAGACGTTTTCGGAGCCTTCCCTGCCCTAGACGCGCGCAAAGCGCAACGGCGGCCGCCTCACTCCTTCTCGCTCGCCGGCACGGCGGCGAGCGCGTCGACCCAGGCGAGCGCCGAGCGGCGCCAGATCTGCCGGCGCGGCGAGAAGGCGGCGCGCTGATCGATCGTGCCGACGCGCAAGGTGTAGCTTTGCGGGTTGTCGATCGCGCAGGCATAGATCGGCGTTCCGCAATCGCCGCAAAAGGCGTGGCGGCGCTTGTTCCCGCTCTCGGCCGTCTTCACATAGAATTTCGGTTCGCCGCGCAGCAGCGCGAAATGCCTAGCCGGCGCCGGGATGCTGGCGCGAAAGGCCGTGCCGGACAGAATCTGGCAGTCGGTGCAATGGCAGATGCTGAGCGCCTTGGGGTCGACGTCCGCCTCGAAGGCGATCTTTCCGCAATGGCAATGTCCGTCGATCTTCATGGCTGTCGTCTCGCGAATGGGGCTCGCGCTCGCGCGCCTCACGCGGCCGCCAGCGCCGCTCCCCGGGGGCTGCAGGGGTGTTCCCTGAGGACCGCGTCCGCGGGGCCGATCTCGCGCAGCAGCACATTGTAGCCCCAGAGGTCGGCGAGACTCTGGAGCACGCGCTTGGCGGCCGCCTCGGAGAGCAGGCGCCCGTTGACGACGCTGTGATGCAGGATGAGGCGCCGGTCGCCTTCGAGGTCGACGTCGACCACTTCGATATTAGGGTCGCTCCAGCCGACATCGTAGCGCCTGGCGAGCTCGCTGCGGATGCGCCGATAGCCGCGCTCGTCGTGGATCGCCTTGACCCGGACGCCTTCGGTTTGCGCGGGATCGTCGTGCAGCTGGAACAGCCGCATCTGGCGCATCAGGCGCGGACTGAGGAATTGGCTGACGAAGCTCTCGTCGCGGTAATTGGCCCAGATGTCGCGCAGCGCCGCCATCGCGTCACCCGCGCCAGCGATCTCGGGAAACCATTGCCGGTCTTCCTCGTCGGGGTCGGCAGCGATCCGCTCGATATCGCGCATCATGGCGAAGCCGAGCGCGTAAGGGTTGAAGCCGGAAAAGCGAGGATCGTCGTAGAGCGGCTGGAACACGACATTGGTGTGCGACTGCAGGAATTCCAGGAAATCCCCGTCGGAAATGCCGCCCCGATCGTGCAGACGATTCATGATGCGATAATGCACATAGGTCGCCGCGCCCTCGTTCATCACTTTGGTTTGCGACTGGGGATAAAAATATTGCGAGATGTGGCGCACGATCCGAAGCAGCTCCCTTTGCCAGGGCTGCAGGCGCGGCGCGTATTTCTCCAGGAAATACAGGATATTTTCCTGCGGCAGCCCGAGCAGCGCCCGGCGCCGTCCGGAGGTCAGTTCGGAAACGCTTTTGGTCGGCCCCGCCGGCACGGTGCGCCACAAATCGTTGAAGGTGCGCTCGCTATGCGCTCGCCGCTCTCTTTCTCGTCGCTCCTCGCCGCGCAGATCGAGCTTTTTCTTGCCGGGATAGCGATAGACGCCGTGCGATTTAAGGGCATGGGCGGCGTCGAGAATGGCCTCGACGGCGCCTTGGCCGTAGCGTTCCTCGCATTGCGCGACATAGCCCTTGGCGAAGTTGAGATATTCGAGAATCCCTTCGGCGTCGGTCCATTGCTTGAAGAGGTAGTTGTTCCTGAAGAAGTGATTGTGGCCGAAGGCGGCATGCGCGATGACCAGCGCCTGCATCGTCGCCGTATTCTCCTCCATGAGATAGGAGATGCAGGGCGAGCTGTTGATGACGAGCTCATAGGCAAGGCCGCGCAGCCCCGTACGGTAAAGCGCTTCGTGCTGCGTGAAATGCTTGCCGAACGACCAATGCTTATAGGACAGCGGCATGCCGACCGAGGAATAGGCGTCGAGCATCTGCTCGGCCCGGATCACCTCGATCTGGTTGGGGTAGACATTCAATCCGAGTTCGCCAAGGGCGATCGTCTCGCAGGCGTCGTGCAGCCTTTGCAGCGTCGAGAAGTCCCAGTCGGCGCCCTCGTAGAGCCGCTCCATCGCGTTGGCGGTCATGAGGCGATCCTCTCTTTGCCTTCGCGCCGCCGGAACAGATCGCGGAACACCGGAAATATCTCGCCTCTGGCGTTGACCTTGCGCATCGCGAGCGGCCGCCCCTCGGCGCGCAGGCTCTCGTAGACGCCCCACAAGGACGATTGCGCGGCGGCGCCCTGCCCCCGCGCATCCTCTTCGCCGACCTCGAGATAGGCGAAATATTGCGTGGCGGGCAGGATATGATCCTTCAGCAGCTGCGCGCTCGTCTGGCCGTCGTTATGCGAATTGTCTCCGTCGGAGGCCTGGGCCGCGTAGATGTTCCAATCCTTCGGGCGGTAGCGCAATTCGACGATGCGCCGCATTGCTTCCAGAGCGCTCGACACCACCGTTCCTCCGGTCGCCGGGCTGTGGAAGAAAGTCTCCTCGTCGACCTCTTCGGCCCGGTCGGTGTGCCGGATGAATACGATTTCGACGCGGCGATATCGCCGCGTGAGAAAGATGTAGAGCAGCATGTAGAAACGCTTGGCGAGATCCTTCATGTGCTCCGACATGGAGCCCGACACGTCCATGAGGCAGAACATCACCGCCTGGGCGGTGGGCCTTGGCGCGTTCTCGAAGCGGCGGTAACGGACATCGATCGGATCGACATAGGGAATGCGCCGCATCCTCGCCTGGAGAGCCGACAGTTCGGTGGCGAGCGCGGCGCGACGATCGATATCCTCGCAGCCGGCGATCTCCCCCTCGAGCCGTTGGATCGCCTGGGCGCTTGGACGGCCGAGCGCGATGCGGCGGCTCATGGCGAAGCGCATCGTGCGCGTCACCGCAATGTTGACGGGCGAACCGGCAAGCGCATAGCCGGAGCGGCGAACGCCCTCAAACTCGATCTCGGCAAGCCGCCGCTTGGCAAGATCGGGCAGTTCGAGGTCGTCGAGAAACAGGTCGAGAAATTCCTCGCGGCTCAGCACAAAGCGGAACACGTCCTCGCCCTCGCCGTCATGGCCGTTCTGGGCGCCGCCGCCGCCGCCGTCGGGGCGCGGGAGGAGGTCGCCTTCGACGAATTTCCGGTTGCCGGGCAGGACGTCGTCGCGAATGCCGCCCGGGCCGTGATGGAACCAGGGCTCGTCGACGCCGGCGGCGGGAATGGCGATCTCGCCGCCCTCCAGGATATCGGAAATGTCGCGGTCCTGAGAGGAGCGCCGCACCGCCTGCTGCACGAGCGCCTTGGCGCGCCGCAGAAAACGCTGACGATTCTCGAGGTTCTTGCCGCCCGGATTGAGGCGCCGATCGAGAACCTGCATTCCCTGTCTCCTGACGCCGGGCCTAACCGGCTTGTTTCACCCGCATATACCACTCGACCAGACGCCGGACCTGGCGTTCGGTATAGCCGCGCGCCGCCATGCGCTCGACGAATTCGCCGTGCTTCTTCTCGGTGTCGCCGTCCTTCTTGGAGCCGAAGGAAATGACCGGAAGCAGATCGTCGACCTGCGAAAACATGCGCTTTTCGATCACTTCGCGAATCTTCTCGTAACTCGTCCAGGAGGGATTCTTGCCGCCCTTGTTGGCGCGCGTGCGCAGCGAGAATTTGACGATCTCGTTGCGGAAGTCCTTGGGATTGGCGATCCCCGCCGGCTTCTCGATCTTCGTCAGCTCCTGGTTGAGAAGCTCGCGGTTGAGGAGCTGGCCGGTGTCGGGATCCTTGAAATCCTGATCCTCGATCCAGGCGTCGGCATAATCGACATAGCGGTCGAACAGGTTCTGCCCGTAATCGGAATAGGATTCGAGATAGGCCTTCTGGATCTCGTGGCCGATGAACTCGGCATAGCGCGGCGCGAGTTCGCCCTTGATGAATTCGAGATAGCGCTTCTCCGTCTCATCCGGCAATTGCTCGCGGCGGATGGCCTGTTCGAGCACATACATGAGATGAACCGGATCGGCGCCGATCTCGGTGGTGTCGTAATTGAACGTCGCGGCCAGCACCTTGAAGGCGAAGCGCGTGGAGACGCCGTCCATCCCTTCGTCCATGCCCGCATTGTCGCGGTATTCCTGGGCGCTGCGGGCTTTCGGATCGGTTTCCTTTAGCGTTTCGCCGTCATAGACCCGCATCTTGGCGAACAGCGTCGAATTCTCGTGCTGGCGCAGACGCGAAAGCACCGCAAAGCGCGCCAGCGTTTCAAGGGTCGCCGGCGCGCAGGGCGCAACGGCGAGCTCGGAGCCCTGGATCAGCTTCTCATAGATTTTCCCTTCCTCCGTCACGCGAAGGCAATAGGGAACCTTGACCACCGAAATGCGGTCGATGAAGGCTTCGTTGTTCTTGTTGGCCTTGAAACTCTGCCATTCCGATTCGTTCGAATGCGCCAGGATCACCCCGGAAAAGGGAATGGCGCCGATATTCTCGGTGCCGATGTAATTGCCCTCCTGCGTCGCGGTGAGCAGGGGATGCAGCATCTTGATCGGCGCCTTGAACATTTCGACGAATTCGAGAATGCCCTGGTTGGCGCGGTTGAGGCCGCCCGAATAGCCGTAGGCGTCGGGATCGTTCTGGGAAAACGCTTCGAGCTTGCGAATGTCGACCTTGCCGACCAGCGAGGAAATGTCCTGGTTGTTCTCGTCGCCGGGCTCCGTCTTGGCGATGGCGATCTGGCGCAGCCGCGAGGGCTGGATCTTGGCGACGCGGAACTTCGAAACGTCGCCGCCGAACGCCTCGAGGCGCTTGAGGCACCACGGGCTGACCAGCCCGTTCAGGCGCCGGCGCGGGATGCCGTAGCGCTCCTCGACCATCGCGCCCATCGTATCGGGCTCGAACAGGCCGAGGGGACTTTCGAACACCGGGCTGATCTCGTCGCCGGCCTTCAGCACATAGATCGGGTGAACCTCCATCAGCGATTTGAGGCGCTCGGCCAGCGACGACTTGCCGCCGCCGACCGGTCCGAGCAGGTAGAGGATCTGCTTGCGCTCCTCGAGCCCCTGCGCGGCGTGGCGGAAGAAGGAGACGATGCGCTCGATCGTCTCCTCCATGCCGAAGAAACCGGCGAAGGCGGGATAGGCGCGGATCGTCCGGTTCAAAAAAATACGGCCAAGGCGGGGGTCCTTGGCCGTGTCGATGATCTCGGGCTCCCCGATGGCGGCGAGCAGGCGCTCCGTCGCGCTGGCGTAGAGCATCGGATCGCCCCGGCAGGCCTCCAGATATTCGGGAAACGACATCTCCGTTTCGCGCCGCGTTTCATAGGTGCGCATGAAAGCGTTGAACACATGGTCGTTGTACATGGACGGCATCCTCTTGATGCGCTGCCAGCCGTCTGGGATCCGGCTGGAAACTCCCGCCGCCCGGCGCCGCATGCGATTTCGAATCACCTCCGCACTTCTGCGATTGGATACGTACAAATTGATTCCAGCAATGTGGCAACATAAGCATCGCGCGGTTTTGCAACGCAGGTTTTCAACAATGATTGTGCAAATGCGACTTTTCGAGGCAGCATTGTGAAATAGTCGCGAACTGTCGCCTGGACGGACACGCCGATGATCAGCGGGCGGGAGCGCGTCCGCGAGCGCTGTTCCTGCGACGTTGGCCTTCTCTATCGCCAAGTCGTGCGTCAACCTATGTCAAATGACGCAAGGCGCGCCGCGTCCCGGCGATTCCCCAACGCCATTTGCCTCACTGCTCGCGGAAGCGCTTTGGCGCCTCGCTGAGCTCGGCAAGATCAAGCTCCAGCCAGGTGCCGTCCTGCAACACTTCGGCGCCGACCGTGAACGCGCCATAGGCCGCCTTGACGATCTTCGCCGCTCCCGCGTGAGGAAGCGCCTTCACCATCGGCTCCTTGAACGAGTTGTGGAGATGAAAGGCGACGGCCTTCGTCAGCTGCTTTTGCGAGCCCTTCGCCGGCTGCACCGTCAGGTGGATGCGATACCAGCCTTCGGCGATCTCGCTGACCTTGGCCGACAGAGCCCAGCCATTGCGAACGGGCTGGCGCCCCCACTGGCCCTTCTGCGGGTCAAGAGGATTGATCTTCGAGCGCGTAAGGGCGGGATCGTCAGGCTTTTCGACCGCCGACGCCCGTGGTGCAGCGGCTGCGGGAGGGCGCGCCGGCGCCGACGCGCCGCGAAATCCCTGCAGCGCGACGAGCCTTCGCGAGAGACCGTCGAGATCGGCGAAGATCGCCGCATGGTGCACGCCCGTCGCGTCCAGCTTGCGACGGAAATCGGCCTTCATCGATTTGGCCAGAACGATCTGCTTCATGTTGGCCGGGAGATAAATCTCGGTCGGATCGGGATGGACCGTAAACAGGCCGCGCTGCGAAACGAGACGCGCCGTCACATAGCCTGGATAGTAAAAGCACACCTTTTCGACCTTGAAAGGGTCCGTTCCCGGTCGATCGACCTGCTCGGGACGGGGAATTATGTAGAGGCCGGCGTCCTCCTCGTCGTTGCCCCATACCGCGAAGAAGAGCGAGACATAGGGCGATTCCGACCAGTCCAGGAGACGCGTCGGCGTGCCGAAATGCTGCGCGAGCGCGAGCCATTCCCAGTCGTCGACAGGCCGCGAGGTCAGGAACGGCAGGGCCTCGCGCTTGAAGTCGGTGAACAGCGCTTTTTCGCCGCTGGCCGAATAACTAAAGCCGTCCCGCTTGCGGCCAACCGAAGGCGCCAGGGAATGGCGGACCGACGTCACCCCGCGGAACAGGCAGTTGGTGTCGAGATGGGGCTCGATGGCGATTTGGAATTCGGCCCAGGAATTGACCAGCACGCGCGGCCAGGTCGTCGGCTTTGTCGTTGTCATGGATTGTCGGTCCTCCAACCCGCAGGATCGCCTAGCGGAGGCGAAGCGCGAGGCGTCCCCGTCACACCGGCGCCTTTTCGACCGGGATCGTGAATGGAGGGGAAGTCCCGCCGGTCGGGCCCGGGTTTTGGATCGTCAGCGGCAACCCCCCTTCGGCCGCTACATCTTCGGCAAGCAGGGTCAGCTTGAGGAGGGCGTCGCTCACCCATTGCACGTCGCGCTTCTTGCCGTTGACGGACGCCGTGCAGTTCTGCTGGAAATCGCGACCGACGAGGCTGAGGGCCAGCGGCCCGCCGACGGTCAGTTTGGCCGGCTCGGCGCCCGACACGACGGGCGTGAGAAGCGTCGTCAGCGGGTCGGCCCGCTCCACCGGATTGGTTGTCCGGAACAGCGTGTCGAATATTTCGCGCAACTTGTCCGTCGCCTGTTTGGAGAACATGCCGGCCATCGCCGAAATCGCCGCGATGCCGTAGGGATTGAGAAGATGGGCCGTGTCGGAGCCCGGCCCGCCGTTCGGCAGGGAGGGAACGACCAGGCCGCCGCGAAGGACGAGATAGAACAGCAGCGCGATGGCCACTCCCGTCGGCGTCCGCAGAATCAGCCACCATACCCAGCTCTTGCCCAGACTCTGGTTGCCGACATAATCCGCAAACGACGTGACACAGTGTATGAGGCTGCCAAGCGCGCCGGCGGCGACGACGGTGATGAACAGCCTGAGATCCGAAGAAGCCGGATAGGGAGCCGATCCGAACAACGAGAAGTCGGCGAATTTGGACGAATCCCCGGCTACGAGAACCGGCCAGGTCGCCACCAGGACATAGAACGTCAACAGGGCGAGGCAAAGAAAATAGAGTCCCAGAATGAACGTTCCAAAAGCCGGCACCGGATCGCTCGGGCGACCAGGGTTCGGTGGAGCGCCTCCCCCGCCCGCTTTAGACGGAGCGCCGGCGGCTTTGTCGTTTGCCATGTTTCCCCCCCTTAAATTTCCTTGGCCTGACGCAACGGACGCGTTCGCGCCCGGCCCGCAGCACAAATAGGCCCCATGCAATTCCCTTGATTCCGATAAAATCGAGACCGTCTTCCCTTCCAGTCTTCCCCGCCAGAATACTTACGTCAATGTTCTGAGATCGACAGGAACGGGTCGCGATCCGCGCGAACGCCGCCCAGGGCGATCATCCGCTCGCCCAAGGAATAACGCATCGAATCTCCCTCACCGCAATCGCCGCCAGGTTCGGTTTGTGACGGGCTTTGTGACGCCTGAGGCATGCGGGGACAGGACGTGATCCGATGCCGCATTCGCGACAACCCGCCGCAACTGAGTTAATTCATTCCGACGTTGTTAAATCGAATATGTTCTAGAGAGGGCGCCTAAGACCTGCCCCAGAGCGGCCCCAATGACGCTTGACGTTTCAACCCTTGACTTCGCGGCCGGCGTCGTCGCGTTTGCGAGCGGCTTGATCCTGTTGGCGAACTGGTGGCTGGACCGCGCCGCCTGGTCGGCTTTCTGGTGGGGCGCGGCGAGTTGCGGAATGAGCGTCGGCATCGCCATGCTGGCGCTGCAGGATATCCTGCCGGCTTTTGTAGCGTATGTCATAGCGCCGCTGGTGCTGAGCCTGTGCGCGGCTTTGATGTGGGTCGCCGCGCGGATTTTCAATCGCGGTTCGGTCAAAGCAATCCCGGTGCTTGCCGCATCGGGCGGCTGGATGGCGATGCTGATCGCCACGGGGGCGAGCGGCCACAATCAGCTTGCCGCCGTGTTGGGGGCGGGCATTTCGGCGTGCCTTTATGGGGCGGCGGCGCGCGAATTCTGGCTGGCCCGGGGCGAGCCGCTGCAGGGACGCTGGCCGATGATTGGCCTCATCGCTCTGGAGGCGATCGCCCTTTTCCTGGCCGCTTTCGGATTGTCCTCGCCGACGATTTCCTCCGCCGCGCCCTCGGTGGGCTGGACCGGCATCATCAACTTCGTCGGTCTCGTCTATTCCGCGGGCAGCGCCACGTTTCTCGTCATGATGTTGCGTGAGCGCAGCGAGGCCAAGCACAAGGCCGCCGCCCTTGTCGATCCCTTGACGGGGCTCGCCAACCGCCGCGCCTTCATGGACCGCGCCCAACGCATGCTTGAGCGAAATCTGCGCGACGAGGCTCCGATGTCGCTGCTCGCCTTCGACCTCGACCTCTTCAAGGAGATCAACGACACGTTCGGTCACCCGGCCGGCGATCAGGTGTTGCGGATATTTGCGGATGTCCTCTTGGAAGTATTGCGGCCGGCCGATATTGCGGGCCGGATAGGCGGCGAGGAATTTGTGGTGGCGCTGCCGGGCTGCGGCGTCGCGGCCGCGCTGGCGATTGCCAGACGGATTCGCAGCGTCTTCCAGGACGAGGCGCGGTTCGTGAACGGGCAAAGAATCGGCGCGACCTTGTGCGTGGGCGTGGCGAGCGTCCCCGAACATGGGCGCACCCTTGTCGACATCATCGCCAGCGCCGACGCCGCCCTTTACCGGGCCAAGAGCCTGGGGCGCAATCGCGCCGTGCTGGCCCAAAGCCATTCCGGCGATCCGGCCCCCACGATCGTTGCGCGGATCGCCTAGCGCTGTATCCCCGCCAAAGCCGGGCTTTGCCGCCCGCCAAAATTTTTTTTCGCCGCCGGGAATAAACGACGGCCCTCCACGGTCTTCTCCTCGTCAAGTCGCCGCTTTCTGCCTGGCGCGACAATTTCGAACTCAGGAGAACGTGAATGTTGAACATGTCCCGCCGGCGCGTCCTGGCGTCCGCCGGCCTCGCCGCCGCCTTCGGGCTGAACAAGCGGCTGGCGCTGATCCCTCCCGCCCATGCGGAAACGCCGCTTGAGCCGACCACCGGCTTCTATAAATACAAAGTCGGCGACATCGAGGTCACCGCCGTTTACGACGGCATTTGGCGCAAGCCTCATGATCCCGCGTTCATCAAGAACGCCTCGGTGGAGGACACCAAGGCGGCGCTCGCCAAGGCCGGCCTCACCACCGAATTCATGCCGATCCCGCTGACGGTCGTGGTGCTCAAGATCGGCGACAAGCATGTCATGGTCGACGCCGGATCGGGCGTCGGCCAATGGCAGGCGAACGCCACGAACCTGCCGGCCAATATGAAGGCCGCCGGCATCGACCGCGGTCAAATCGGCACGATTCTGATCTCCCATTTCCATCCCGACCATGTCTGGGGGCTGATGGAGAAAGGAACCAACGCCGCGGTGTTCCCCAATGCCGAATTGATCGTCAACGGCGCGGAATACAAGTGGTGGACGGACCCGGGCCGGGTGGACAAGTTGGCCGAAGGGCGCAAGGCGGCCGGCAAGCGCATCGCCGACGTGTTCCCGACCTGGAAGAACTGGAAGCTTGTCGAGGACAATGCGGAAGTGGCGCCTGGCGTTCGCCTGTTGGCGGCGCCCGGCCATACGCCCGGCCACTCGGCCTTCCTCGTCACGTCGGGCAAGGACCAGCTCATGGTGTCGAATGACACCATGTATGTGCCCGCCCTGCTCGCGCCGCACCCGGAATGGGAAGGCGTCTACGATCAGGACGGTCCGATGGCGGTCGTCACGCGCCGCAAGCTGATCGACCGCGTCATCGCCGACAAGATGATGATCTGCGGCGCGCATTTCCCGTTCCCCGGCGCCGGCGCGTTCGCCAAGGACGGCGACGCCTATTCCTTCACGCCAGTCGTTCAATCCTGATCCCGCCAAGCGGATCAAACCTGGAGACCCTAGTCATGAAAAACACGCTGCAATCCACTCTGGCCCGCCTGGCGCTCGTCGCCGCTCTTGGGCTGGCGCCGGTCCTGACGCCGGCCCCCGCCTTTGCGGTCGACAACATGTCGTCGACCGACGCGCCCGACCTCACCTCCGTCCGCGCCAAGATCAAGGCCAAGGACTATGCCGCCGCGCTGGCGGAGCTGAGGGACATCGCCGAGGACAGCCAACAGGCCGATGTCTATAATCTGCTCGGCTTCACCTTGCGCAAGACCGGCGATTTCAAGACGTCGCTGACCTATTACACCAAGGCGCTGGAGCTCCAGCCGGACCACAAGGCGGCGCGCGAATATCTTGGCGAGCTCTATGTCGAAACCGGAGATACGGCGAAGGCTAGGGAACAGCTCGACGCGCTGGCCCGCCTGTGCCCCGGCGGCTGCGAAGAGCGCGAGGACCTGCAAAAGGCCATCGACGCAAAATCGGCGAGCAACTGAAGCAAGCAACTGAAGAAGAGAGGCGGGCGCCCGCCCGTCCGCCTCGCTTCCCGCGTTTGATTCAAACAATCAGGAGTCGATCCATGGACCGGGCGTTCGAGAAACAAGCCGAGAAGCTTGGCGATATCGTCCTCTTAGGAGGCCGGCTGCTTCTTGCCTGGCTCTTCCTCCACGAAAGCGCGACGGTGATCGCAAACTTCAATGCGGCCGCGGCGGGCATGGCCAAAATCGGCGTGCCCGAGCCCCTGCTTATCGCGACGATCGCATTACAATTGTCGGGAGGCGTGGCGATTGCGCTGGGCTGGCAGGCGCGTCTCGGCGCCGCGGCATTGGGGCTCTTTTGTGTGGCGACGGCGATCCTCTTTCACACGAATTTCGACAGCCGCAACGAGCTGCTGCATTTCGAGAAGGATCTCGCCATAGCCGGAGGGATGTTCGTGCTGACGGTCCGCGGCGCCGGCGCCTGGTCGCTCGACGCTTTATATCGGACGCGAAATTTCGCGGGCGCGCCGGCGTAATCCCTTGCGCAGGCTGGCGCCGCATGATCGATCGTCAGCGACCCGTCCGCGGCGGCGCCTCGCTCCTGGCCGGCGCGCCCTTCCGGCTTCCGCGTCGCTTGGCGTAGACATGGGTGAATTCGGCCCCCAGCAGGAATATCTGCGAGGAATAATAGACCCAAAGCAGGACGACGATGAAGGCCCCCGCCGCGCCGTAGGTGGAGGATATCGCGCTGGCGCCGAGATACCAGCCGATGATCGTCTTGCCGATCGTAAACAACAGCGAGGTGGCGAGCGCGCCGATGATGACGTCGCGCCATTCCATCTTCGTGTCCGGGAGGACTTTGTAGATCGCGGCGAACAGCAGCGAGATCAGCGCGAAGGAGAGAACCGCGTTCAAGGCGAACAGGATCAGTTTGCCGAACGGCAGATAGACGTTGACATAGTCGCCGAGCGCCGCCAGCGCGGCGCTGACCGCCAGCGAAACCAGCAGCAGGAACCCTAACGCCGCGACCAGTCCGAGGCTCGCGGCGCGGGCGCGGATCAGTCGGGAGACCGTCGATCCCCGGGGATCGACTTTCCATATCCTGTTGAGCGCCGATTGCATCTCGCCGAACACCCCCGACGCCGACGCCAGCAGGGTGGCGACGCCAATGATCGTCGCCAGAACGCCCGACGATTTTCGCCCCGCGTTCTCGATGACGCCTTGCAGCAAGAGGGCGCTCTGGTGGCCCATGAGCGCCTCGAATTGCCCGGCGAGCGCGTTTCGCGCGGCGTCTTCGCCAAAGACGAGGCCGGCGATCGCCGCGACGATCAGCAGGATCGGGGCGAGCGAGGTGACCGCATAGAACGCCATCGAAGCGCCGCGGCTCAGCGCGTCATCCCTGATGAACGCGGCGAGGGTCTCTTTCAGCAGGCTTCCGGCGTTCTTGAGCATGCGGCCTCCGGGCGCCGGGCGATCCGTGCCGCGAACCCATCGCCTGGCGATGCGCAACTCTCTTGTCGCCGCTTCGGTTCCGAGGCGTGTCGTCGCTGGTCATCGTCGCGCCAAGGCCCACGCCGCCCGCGCCTGGCGCGGTAATTAACACTCCTTCGAGATGATTTTGAAAGAATCTTCTCCGTCACGATCCGTTTTCCCCCCGCGGGTCGTCCTTGGGGCATTCGAAACACAAGGAGACGCCCCATGTCCGACGAGTCCGTCATTTTGATCAATCTGCTGAAGGTGAAACCCGGCAAGCAGGAGGCGCTGATCGCGCTCTTGCAGCAGAACACCGACAATGTGATCCGCACGCTGCCCGGCTGGAAGACGACGCGGCTGATCGCCGCCAAGGACGGCGCCGGCGTCGTCATCTACTCCGAGTGGGAGACCCCCGCCGCCATCGAGGCGATGCGTGGCGACCCGCGCATGAAAGCCTATGTCCCGAGGGTTCTTGAGCTGGCGAGCCTCGACTCGATCGTCGGCTCGGCGGTGTTTAGCGAAACCCGGCGCGGGTGAACGCACAGCTAAGTCTGCCTCACACAAGCAACAAAGGAGAACCGCAATGGCCCGGATGGTGGTGATTTACCGGACGCCGGAGAACGTCGAGGCGTTTGACCGGCATTATTTCGACATCCACGTGCCTCTCGCCAAGAAAATTCCGGGGCTGAGGAAATACGAGGTCAGCGACGGCCCCATCGCGACGCCGGCGGGCGCCGCCGATGTTCATCGCATCGGAACGCTGCATTTCGACGACCTTGCGGCGATCGAAAAGGCGTTCGCCAGCCCGGAGGGACAAGCGGCCGGGGCGGATCGCCGCCATTTTGCGCCGGACGACTCGGGCGTTCAAATGTTCCTGTTCGACAACCGGGAAGTTTGAACCCATCCCCCGCTTACACGGATCGCAAAGATCGCAAAATCAGACGAAGAAGGCTCGGCGATGTCGGCAATTGAAGCAGCTTTTGTCCTGGTCCACGGCGGGTGGCACAATCATTCGGCGTGGGACAAGGTTACGCCGATCCTTGAAGCCAACGGCTTTGCGGCCTTGACGCTCGACCTTCCCGGCGCGGGGGCGAATGCGATAGAACCAGCCTCGCTCGCTCTTCGCCCGTTCGACCCCGCCGCCTTCGCCGCCGAGCGGTCGCCCGTCGCCGGCGTCACGCAGGAAGAGCGGACGCAAGCGGTCGTCGCGCTGGTGAGGGAAGCGGCCTCGCTCAGCGAGCGCAAGGTTATCCTGGTCGGGCACTCCGCCGGCGGGATGACGATTTCGGCGGTCGCCGAGCAGGTCCCGAACCGGCTTCTGGCGGTCGTCTATCTCGCCGGGTTCCTGGTCCCGAACGGCATGCCGTTGCTCGCGATGCTCCAGCACGAAACCCTGTCTTCGGCTCTGGCGCCAAGGCTGTTCGTCGGCGACCCCGCCGCCATCGGCGCGACGAGGATCCATGCCGGATCAACCGACCAAGCCTACAGATCGCGGCTCAAAGCCGCGTTTTACGGCGATGTGTCGGAACCCGAATTCGCGCAGGCGGCCTCGCGGCTTCATTGCGACGAATCGAACGCCGGCGCCCTCGCCCCATCGCAAATCACGCCTCAAAGATTTGGCGCGGTCCCGCGTCATTACATCCGCTGCACGCAGGATCGCGCGATTCCGCTGGCCGGCCAGGATCACATGATCGCCAGGGTTGACGCCGCCATCGGCGGCAAGACGATCACCCACACATTGGAAAGCAGCCACTCGCCATTCCTGTCGCAACCGGCCGCGCTGGCGAAGATTCTCATCGACATCGGCGCCCAATCCCTGGCGCAACGGCGCGCGGAAGCTGTAGGTCTCGAATCATGAACGCGGACGAATTCGAGGATCGCCTCAAAGCGCTGCGGCCGCGCCTGCATCGCTATTGCGCGCGCATGACGGGATCGGCGGTCCACGGCGAGGATGTCTTGCAGGATGCGCTCGTCAAGGCTCTTCACGCGCGGGCTGAGGGCGTCGAGGTCGACAATCTCGAGGGTTGGCTGTTTCGCATCGCCCATAACGCGAGCCTCGATTTCCTGCGCGACAGGTCGCGCAGCCTTGTCGTTCCGCTCACCGAAGACCTCGAAGCGGCGCCGATGCCCGAGGCGGACATCGTCGCCATCAGCTTTCAGACGTTTCTGCGTTTGCCGGAGCTTCAGCGCTGCGCGGTGATCCTCCGGGATGTCCTGGGTCATTCGCTCGACGAGATCGCTGGAATCGCCGAGTGCTCTCAGGCCGCCGCCAAATCGGCGCTGCAGCGTGGGCGCGTCGCGCTGCGGCGACTGGCGCAGGAGGGCGAAGACGCCAGGCTGCCGCTGATGTCGGAAGCGGACCGGCGCAAGATCGCCGCTTATGTCCAGCTGTTTCGCAGCGGCGATTTCGACGCGATCCGCGCCATGCTCGCCGACGACGTGAAGCTCGATCTGGTCAATCGGCTGCAATGGCAAGGGCGCGACAAGATCGGCCGCTATTTCACGGGCTATGCGCAGGAGACGAAATGGCGGTTCGCCCTCGGCGCGGTGGAGGGACAGCCGGCCATGCTGGTTTTCGACAGCACGGGCCCGATGGAAAGACCGGCGCATTTTGTGCTGATCGGCTGGTCGGAAAGCCGGATCGTCGCGATCCGGGATTTCCTGTTCGCGCCCTATGTGCTCGAAGCCATCGATTGGGTGCGGCTAGGCTAGAAGGTCAGGGTCGCGTTAACTGCAACGGGCGCGCGCTCAGTTGAGGCTGGCGACGACGGCGAGACGCTTCACCTGCCCGTTCTGATAGGCGTGCAGGAAGGCGTCATAATCCCTGAACGAAACGCATCCGTTGGAATCGCCGTTCGGGCCGAGCATGAACGGGTGAGCGAGGAGCCCCGCCCGCCCGAAGAGATCGCCGCCGCCGACCGGATTGAGCCGCAGCGCGGCGACGCCGTGGAACAGCTCTTCGCGCGGCGTCAGTTGGTAGAGATGGGGCGGCGTCGGGCCGCGCATGCGCTCGGCGAACGAACGCGTGTCGTCGAGCTTGTCGCCGAGGCCGGAATGGGCTTCGAGCTTCGAGCCGTCGGGCATGTAAACCACATGCGCGGAGATATCATAGACGGCGGTGAATTTATCGTAGCGCCCCGACAGATCGGGCGACGGCGACGTCCAGCTGAAGATCTTCGCAAGGAAGGACCGATTGTCGCCGGGCGCGGGCGGCGGGACGGCCTTGGGGCTCGCCTCGGCGAGGCGGCGGACGGAAGCGGGCGCGCTCGCCGGCGCATCGGCTTCCGCGGGGCGCGCGGCGACTTCGGCGGGACGGGCCGGGACCTCAATGGCGCGCGCAGCGAGCTCGGCGGGACGCGGCGGCGGCAAGGGCGCGCTATCGGCGAAAGGAGCGGGGCCGGGTCTCGGCGGGGGCAGCGGCGCAACTTCGAGCCGCGCCGTCACGACCGGCGAGGCCGGCGGCGCGACGGCGGGCGCAGGCGCCGCCGCGGAAGGCGCGGGCGCGAACGGCTTGAAGCTTAATTCGCCGAAGGAATCGCGCCCGAGCGACGCGGGCGTCATCCCCGAGGAAAATCCGGGGTCGAATAGCGCGCCATAGGGGCTGGGATCCGCCGCCGCCGGCGATAGGACGACCCGCGTCGCAACGACGGTTTGGAGCGCAGCGACCGGCGCCTTGGCGCCGCCCGGGCCGGACATGGGAAGGGAATGGACGATCCAGGCGCCCGCCGCGGCGCCCAGGGCGAGCGCGACTACCCCCGGAAGGGTCTGAGAGAAAAGCCGACGCGACAGAGGACCGTAGTCGACCGAACCCAAATCAAGAGACGCACTGTTACTTCTGATCATTTGCCTGGCTTAGCTCGCTTTTGAAATGATTTTGCAGCGCGCACCTTTAGACTTCCTTAACGCCAAGGCGACGCTCCAACGCAACAGCCATTCAGCAACCCCCCACCCCAGAACATCGCGCCGCAACCTTGTGCGAGCCCGATGGGGCGATTCCTAGCCGATGTTTTGGCGAAACGCCACCCCCGGCGAGCCGGCATCCCCTGATGACCGAACGATGCGCGGCGGGGCTTTGCGGGCCTCAACGGTGGCTTTTTTGTTTGGGACGACGCAAGGTCCAGGGATAGACGCAAATCCCGATATTCCGAACAGAAGCCGAAAATTACTCGTGCGCGCCGGTCGGCCTCTGTCGGATCGCCAAGGAGCCCTGATGCAGCCTCATGAGTTCTGGCAACAGATTCAGGCTCCCCTCAGTTTCGACACGGAGCAAGGTCGTTCCGATTTCTATCCCGCCAGATTCGACGATGGCCGGCAGCTCCCGCTGCCAATCCGCCCTTTGGCCGACGGCGAGCATGCGCTCGCTTCCTTGATCCTCAATCAGGCGAGCTTTCAAGTGCTCGACGCCATCGCCGAGGATCTCGCAACGAAATTGGCGGTCTTCCAGCCGGACATCGTCGTCGGCCTGCCGACGCTCGGTCTGACGCTCGCCAGCGCGGTTGCGCAGAAGCTCGGCCATAGCCGATATGCGCCGCTCGGCACGTCGCGCAAATTCTGGTACCGCGAAGAGCTCTCCGTTCCCTTGTCCTCGATCACGACGCCGGATCAGCAAAAGCGCCTTTATGTCGATCCTCGAATGCTGCCGCTCATCGAGCGCCGCCGCGTGGTTCTGATCGATGACGTGATCAGCAGCGGGGCCTCGATGGCCGCGGCCATTCAGCTCATGGCCTGCTGCGGCGTCGAACCCGCCGCCCTGGGCGCCGCCATGTTGCAGTCCGATCGTTGGAAAGAGCGCCTCGGTCTTCTCTCCTCCGATTGGCCGCACAAGACGATCAGCGTCCTGCAAACGCCCATGCTGGCAAGGGCGCGGGATGACCGCTGGATCGGCGTCGACGAGGCAGGGGCGCGAGCCTGAGGGCGTCGCGAGTGGGGGGCGGCGGCCCCCCGCAATAGCCCATCCTTAAAGAGCGCTTCCCCGTCATTGCGAGGGAGCGAAGCGACGAAGCAATCCAGACTCAGGGGAGGCGGCCTTCGTCTGGATCGCTTCGTCGCTTCGCTCCCTCGCGATGACGAACGCGCGGGCCAGGATCGGATCGACCTCGATGAGCGCATCGTCGCGGCCCGGCGCATGCGCTTGACGGCGGCTCGGCGGTGGCCCCGCATTCGCCCATTCCTAAAAAGCGCTTCCCCGTCATTGCGAGGGAGCGAAGCGACGAAGCAATCCAGACTCAGGAGAGGCGGCCTTCGTCTGGATCGCTTCGTCGCTTCGCTCCCTCGCGATGACGAACGCGCGGGCCAGGATCGGATCGACCTCGATGAGCGCATCGTCGCGGCCCGGCACATGCGCCGCGACGCTCGACCAGGACCATGCGTCGGGGAGCGGCGGTAAGGCCCGTGCGCGCCGGACACGAATCAAATAATGATGCAATGTGTATCCTGCACCCTTGCCTCCATTCCCCTTTTTCGGCTCCCGCCTTCGCGTTGTGCGGCTTGCGTCCTCGTTTGCGCGGCGTGACGGAGCGGCCGAGCCGATACGCGACGGCCTCGAGAAACGCGCCATCGCCCAGCGGGCGGCCGATCGTTTCGGCCCGGCGCAGCGCCGCCTCGGCCGCCTCGGCCGCTTGGCTCTCGATGAGATCGGCAAAACGCGGCGCGCGTTCCAGCAGCGGCTGGACGGCGACCAGGCCGTCGTCGCGCCCAAGAAGATGCGCCCGCACGCTCGACCAGGGCCAGTCCCGCGCTTTGGCGACGAGTCCGGCCCGCACGGGATTTAGCGCGACATAGCGCGCCGCGGTCATGAGGTGGCCTTCATCCATCGCCACGGAGCCGAACCGCCCCTGGAACAGATGGCCCGTCTGGCGCGCCCGCGCGTTGACGAAGCCGGCGTAAAGCCGATGCGCGCGCGAAAGCGCAAGCGCCAGGCCGGAGGCGTCGGACGGCGTCAGGATCAAGTGAACAGGGTTGGGCATGTCACGGCGAATGCGGAGCATTCGTCCGGAGGCAATAGGCCCAGGCCGCCACGTTGAATTTGCGGCAGGCCTGGGCGAGGAGGTCGCGATAGAGCGCATAATCGCCGTCGTTGAAGAACACCCGCTCGCGACGGTTGCCGCGTTGCGCGACGGGATGCGGCGACCCGGGAACGACAATGCGGGCAAGACGCGCCATGAGGGTTGGGTAGCAGGATCTCACCAAAGGGGGAAATGAGCGCCTGTCACCGTAATTCCCAGTTCCAACAGGGCTGCATGGTCAAGTAGCGTCACATTCTGACAGTGGCTGCCTGACAAGGTCGGGCGGCTAAGTTAGGGTGGAGGATGCGGGAGCTGAGGCGATGCCAAACGAAGATTTCACTTACACGTTCAAAGATAAGTCGGAACGCGAGATTACCATCGTCGTGGATGACGAGTCGGGTGGCTCACCGATTACGGCGCATTTTGAGGGAAAGAAAATCGGCGAGTTCGTGGTGTGGCAAGATGAGGATGGCTTTCCTCTTTTCAAGTTTTCCGACGTCGACAATGGATTCCAATGTTCAGGAATAGGCACAGAGATGCTGCGGCGCGCGTTTGAATATCACGGGCGGATGCGAGCACCGAACCCTGACCCAACGAACAATGAAAACCCAATGACAACTGCGGGTCACGCGCTGATGACGAGAGGCGTCAAGGAGGGGTGGATTCTGCCAATGTGGGAAAAGCCCGAGGAAGAGGAGCCTTCGTGATACAATAAGCAGGCGAGTGCTGCCCTGTCGCTCGTGCAACCTATCAAGGCCGAAACCCGCGCTCTCGACGCGGGTTTTTGCTTTTTAGTGACCATTCAAAATGAGCTGCACCTCTTTGCCAATTGCGGGCGCGACGCTTTCACACCAATTGCCGAATGGTGGACTTAGGTAGAGCTGTACTGCGGTTTCGTCGGGGGGAGAACCGCCGTCGCCTGGCACTGTCGTGCCAAACGAGACTTCGAGGGCCAAGCCACATTTTACGACCCACGACGAAGTGGGGGGCAAGACCCTGTAATCCCAAGGGTAAGATTGGACGATGAGCAAGCCATCCGCGAGTCTGACCTTCGACCGTAGATCCGCAATGAACTCGGGTATCGCCTGCTTGGGATCAGCCATCCGTTCAATGTGGGCCTTGAGCTTCCTGGCGGCCTCGATGTCCTCAGGCTTCTGAGGAGGTTGGGAATTGCAGCCGGTCAGGAGAAAAGCCGAGGCGATGGCAAACGTAGAGAGCCAACTAGTCATCTTCTGGCACCGGTTCGAGCTATTTGTGCAACGCAGTTATGATCGCCGTGAGTAACGAAGCTATCGCGGACAGTGCGGCTGCAATGACTGACCATAACATGTATTTCGCATTGAGATTCGTGGCAGTGGCCGACTCTACCGCCGCGTCGGCAGCCCTCGTCTCCGCCTCCGCCGCCTTGGTCGCCGCTCGCGCTGCTTCAATTTCTGCTTCGGCTGCTGCGACCTGGGCAACGCTCGCTTTCAGTTGCGCCTCTGTCTGACGCCGTGTGAACTCCGTCATGCCACCCAGATGGGTCCAATGGCCCGGATTCGAATCTCCGGTAAAAATCGCTAAGTCTTCGAGGGTCATATCGCGCAACGACCTCATGCGGTCCGTCCGTGAGTCCGTCATTTGACTGCTCCGCTATCCCCAACATGAAGTTGTGATGTGGCCGAGTGTGCTACAATTGCAAGTGAAATGCTTACGAAGGATGTTATAATCCATGTGTGCGTGTCGCGTGGTAACGAAAGTTGCCGCACACCACGCCTTCGTGGCGCATTTCCGAATACGAGCCGTTCCCAGCAATGGGTGCGGCTCTAATTCGTTGTGCCACATAGATTGTCGTGCGACTGTGCGTCTTATCGGAGGCGCAGGATAAACAAAAACTGCGATATTGGGCTCTCCTCAGGTGCTTATGGGAAAGGCGAGGAAAATGGTTCACCCCTCCATCTCGCCCACTGGTTAAGCATCGGACCAAAGCCAAACTCCTCCGCTACTGACAACAGCGCAGTATGGGGAGAACCGACGACAACCACACCACCAATTTGCTTACTTACAGCAAAAGGGGTGAGGTGTATGTGAGGAGGGACGGGATGGCTGAATCAGAAAACAAGTTGCCGGTAAAGGTAGACCTCAGCGCAAAAGCGTCCGCGTCTCTCAAAATTAAGGCAGAAGTCCCAAAAGCGGCGATGGGAAGGCTCGTAAATGCACTGACAGATATAATCAGTCCCTGGTCCGAAGTGAGGGGACTTAGAGGGGACCAGATACGTATTCAGCGGGCGGACGTGGCGATAGAAATCGCCCAGAAGGCCAAACAAATGCTGGCGCTGCAAGACATTGAGCCAAGGCCGCTTTCGACAAAGTTGCTAGTTCCGTTTCTGGAAAAGGCCTCCCTGGAGGATGTAGATGTACCGCTAAGAGACGCGTGGGCGGCTCTGCTCGTGAGCGCGACAAAGACCGAACAAGCCCGTCATTTGACGTTCGTTGATATTCTGAGCCGCATAAGTTCGCAGGAACTGAAACTTCTCGAAGAAGTCTGCTTCGCGTACAAAGCGTTTCCAGAAAGGTCTTATCCGGACGGACATGTCGAACGTAATTTCACCACCGTACTGGCGAATGTGCATTTATTGCAATTGAGGGACAAGCACAAAAACAGCATCGTTTCGGTGAAGGACGAGTTCGTGAAGGAGACGCCTCTGGTCTACGGGCAGTTCATGCACGTTTCCGTGAAGCGCGACAATGGTTTCTCCTACTGGTACTTTGAGGGCGGTGCGCCGGACGCACCGGGGTTCCAATCGATAGAAATGCTTCAACACGAGAGGCTCATTGAAATTGTTAGGGTGGTGACTTCGCGGCAAGCGCCGGAGGTAGGGTATTTCAACGTAACAACGTTAGGACTTGATTTTGTGAGAAATTGCTCGCCGCAGGCCGATGCCATGGCGGCCAGACGGCCATCGCCAATTCAACCACAGCCGACTAGTAAGGAAGTGAGCGCCGCAGTCGCAACAGCGTTGAAGAAAACGCGTGCGCAAAGGCGTCCGAAAAAACCTTAAATACGCTTGTAGCGCGATTGGATAGAAATCCGCGTGATATGATTATCGCGTGAAGATGACTTTCCCAGCTCGCGAGCTCATCAATCAGCTACCTCAACAGGTGCGGCTATGGCTCATTGGCGCTGATGACATTCCCGACTATTTCACTATCGATGTATCGCCCGCGCGCGATGAGGAAGAGGAGTTTGCCGAGGAGTACGCGGCGCTCGCTGAGCAGTACGCCGATATGTTCTCGGTGCTCGGGCCAAGCGCATTTACGGTGACAGGCGCCGATTTCCCTTTTTGCCGTTTGATACGCCGGAATGCCTTTGCCTGATCGCCTCATGGCCTGACGCACAAGCCATTCTATAACGCCAGGGTTATAGCAATACCGGCGGCGTTCCAAAAAAGCGCCGTCGAACGGGCGCTTTCGCCGCGCCTTTCGCGAGCCTGCGGGCCGGTTTTGGGCGGCCAAGGCTCGTTGGCGTGCGGGAGGCGAGCCGAATGCGTGCTTTTTGACGTCGGCCGGATTTCCCGCGGAGCGCTGAACCTCGATGTCCGGGCGGAGGCTTGGCGTCCGCCTGGGGCTCGCCGGTCCTGGTCGATCGAATCGTCCGGCGTTTCTGTTTTGTAGAAACATTGTCTGGACATTCCGGCCTTTCCGTCGCATGCTTGTCGTCATTGCGAGCGGAGCCGGACGAACGCTTTGCGTTCGCCTTGAGAAGCAACCCAGGCGTCGTGCCCTATCCTGAGAGGTCACGACGCCTGGGTTGCTTCTCAAGGCAAATGCGGAGCATTTGTCCGGGCTCCGCTCGCAATGACGGTGTAATCACACAGACAGGGCTCGTAAAAATCGCATTTCCAAATTTTTTCGGCCTTAACCCTTGATATCGCTCGATCCACCCAAGGAAATTCCAAATAAAAGCTTGGAAAAAATTTGGCGGGGCTTTTTCGCCCTCTGCGATATCAAGGGCTTAGCGAAACGCCCGAAGGCCGCGCCCAGGCTTTTGCTTGTCGCCGGCGCGTTTTTGCAAATTTCTGCGACGCCTACCGCCCCGGCTCCCAGGCGCCGGTGTCGCCTTGGCGCCAATAGCTCGGGGTAAAGCCTGCCGCCTTCAGTTCGCTCCATTGCGCGCGCGCGCCCGCCCGCGCCTCTTCGTCGGCGCCGTCGAACAGGATGACGAGGCGCTCATAGGCGGTCGGCTGGAGGGCGAGGATCGGCGCGGCCTTGGCGCCGCCCATCAGGATGCGCAGGCGGGCGCCGTTGGGATTGTCGTTCCCGGCGGTGAGATAGATCGGCTGGGTTTCCGGCTCGCCGTCGCGCGCCATGCCGTGCGGCAGGAAGCTCGCGTCCGAATAGGTCCACAGCCGCTCGTCCAGCGCCTCGACGAATTCGAGCGCCGGCGCCTCGACGACGATTCTGAAATCCTGCTCCAGCGCTTCCTCGAGGATGGCCGGCAGCGCCTCCTCGGGGTTGCGGGCCTGCAGGTGGTAGAAACGGATTTCGGTCATGGCCGGGTTCTAAAGGTGCGAGCGGACGGGTTGCCTGCCCAACGGGTTTGGCGCGTTCCCTCCCCCCTTGTGGGGGAGGGTAAGGGAGGGGGGTCGGGCTGAGCTATCAGAGAAAGGCGCGACTTTCTTTCTTGATCGTTCAGCGCGACCCCCCTCCCCGGCCCTCCCCCACAAGGGGGGAGGGAGAATCACCCGTTTGGCCCGACGATGATGAAGGCGCGGTCGGTGTCGGTGTAGATGAGGCCGAGACTGACGCCGCCCGGCGCATGTTCTTCCGTCTTGCCCGAGATATAGACGTCGCCGCGCTGTTTGGAGGCGGCGAGATATTCCTTCACGTCCCCCGTCATGTCGCGCAGCGTTGTTTCGCTGCGACCGGCGTCCCAGCCGAGCGAAGCGCGCAAAGCCGCGCCCGAAAACCGGTCGAAGCTGGTGGCCGCGCGCGCCGAGGCCGGCTCGACGATGCGCGCCTCGAAGCGCACGAAATCGTCGCCGTGGCAGGTCAAAGTAGCGTCGACGTCGACCTTGGTGGTGATGTCGAACACGCTGGCGTCGGTCCTGGCGCGCGAGACGACCAGCGAATGGGTGAATTCGACCTGCATGTCGCTGGCCGCCAGCCGCAGCTTCTCGATGAAGGCGTCGCAGCCGGTCAGCGCGGGCTTGGCCGATGCCGGCGCGCAAGCCAATGCGGCGCCCAAGAGCAAGACGGCGACCCCGGGGCGCCACAGCATCGCATTCTCCTCAGCGGCTCATTTCTCGTAGTGATCGGCGACCAGGCGGTCGAGCAGGCGCACGCCCCAGCCCGAGCCCCAGGACTGGTTGATCTCGCTGGAAGGCGATCCCATGCCGGTGCCGGCGATGTCGAGATGGGCCCAGGTCGCGCCGTTGACGAAGCGCTGCAGGAACTGCGCCGCGGTGATCGATCCGCCATGCCGCCCGGCGGCGTTCTTGACGTCGGCGAATTTGGAATCGATCATCTTGTCGTAGACGGCGCCCAGCGGCATGCGCCACACTTTCTCGCCGGTGGCGAGGCCCGCCTCGGTGAGGCGCGCGGCGAGTTCGTCGTTGTTGGAGAACAGGCCGGCGTATTCCTGGCCGAGCGCGACGAGGATCGCCCCCGTCAGGGTCGCGAGATCCACCATGAAGGCGGGCTTGTATTTGTCCTGGACGTACCAAAGCACGTCGGCGAGGACGAGCCGCCCTTCGGCGTCGGTATTGATGACCTCGATCGTCTGGCCCGACATCGAGGTGAGGATGTCGCCGGGGCGATAGGCGGCGCCGTCCGGCATGTTTTCGACGAGGCCGATCGCGCCGATCGCGTTGACTTTCGCCTTGCGGCTGGCGAGCGCGTGCATGAGGCCGACGACGCAGGCCGCCCCCGCCATGTCGCCCTTCATGTCCTCCATGCCGGCCGCCGGCTTGATCGAAATGCCGCCGGTGTCGAAACACACGCCCTTGCCGATGAAGGCGACGGGCTGCGACTTCTTGGCCCTGCCCTTGGCGCCGTTCCAGCGCATCACGACGAGCCGGCTGTCCTTGGCCGAGCCCTGGCCGACGCCGAGCAGCGAGCCCATGCCGAGCTTGGCCATCGCCTTTTCGTCGAGCACGTCGATCTCGACGCCAAGCTTGGCGAGGCTGGCGGCGCGGTCGGCGAATTCCATCGGGAACAGCACGTTCGGCGGCTCGTTGACGAGATCGCGGGCGATTTCGACGCCCTCGACGAGCGCCGTGCGGGCTTTTGCCGCCTGCCGCGCGGCTTCGACGTCGCTAACGCCGATCGCCACGCTCGCCGCGCCGTTCTTGTCGCCCTCTTTCTTCTTCTTGTATTTGTCGAACCGGTAGGCGCGCAGCTGCAGGCCCATCATGAAATCGGCCGCAGCGGCGCCGTCCCAGGCGGCGGCGGGCGATTCGAAGGCGACGCTCACCTGCTTGGCCGCGCCGATCTTGCCGAAGGCATAGCCGCCGAGCGTGGCGAAATCCGTCTCCGCCAGTTCCTTAGGCCCGCCAAGGCCGATGACCAGCAGGCGTTCGGCCTCGAGGCCGTGCGGGCTGAGGATATCGAGGGCGCTTAACGGCTTGCCTTCGAACTGCGCGGTCTTGGCCGCGCTGGCGATGAGCTCGCTCGCGTCGCCCAGAAAGCCGCTGACGATCGGCCCGCCTTTGAGGTCGGCGCCGACGAACAGCACATACGTTCCGCCCTTGGGCGCGGCGAGCGGCCCGAAGGCGGTTTTGACGAATTCGCTCATTAGGGTCCTCAAAAGGGATTCCGGCCGCGCCGGGGTTTCGCGCTCATCTGCGCCATTGCCGATCGACAAATCAAGAGCCGGGTAAAAAAGACGCCGTGAAATAGTCTCAACCGCGCGGCAGGCTCGAATCGGCGCGTGGCCCCGCGAGCACGCGCCCGACTATTCCAGCGCCGGCCCCCCGCATCGGCTTGCCATAAGCGCGCCCGGGGGCTAGCCCGTTGCCTGACGCGGCGGACGAAACCTGGAGGCCATGGATGCGGGCGGGAAAAACGAGCGCATGACGCGTATCGAACGCTACATCTTTCATACGGCGATGCTGGCGTTCCTGGCCGGCCTTTTCTCGCTGACGGCAGTGATCTGGGTCACCCAGGCGCTGCGCCAGTTCGACCTTTTGACCAGCAAGGGCCAGACCATCCTCGTGTTCTTCACGATGACCGGGCTCACCATCCCCTCGCTCATCGCCATTATCGCGCCGGTCGCCTTGTTCGCCGGGGTTCTTTATTGCCTCAACAAGCTCAACGGCGACAGCGAGCTCGTGGTGATGAGCGCCTCGGGCGTCAGCCCGGGCACGCTGCTGCGCCCGTTCATCGTGCTGTTTTGCCTCGTGTTCGCCCTTGTCGGCGCCATGACGTTGAAGGTCATGCCCTGGAGTTTCGATGTCATTCAGGAGCTCACGGCGCGAATCCACGCCGATTTCATCACCAATTTCGCCCGCCCCGGCGCCTTCACCGAATTGGAGGCCGGATTCGTCTTCCATTATCGCGAGCGTGGACCGGACGGCTCCCTGCACGGCGTGTTCATGCAGGATCGCCGCGACCCCACCCATATCACGAGCTATATCGCCGAACTCGGCCAGACCGTCGAAAAGGAAGGCGCGAACTATCTCGTTCTGGCCAAGGGCAGCTATCAGCGCCCGCAGCAAAGCGGCGATTCGGCGATCGTCACCTTCGAGAATTACACGATCGATCTCAGCCAATTCACCGCCAAGGAGGCGGGATCCAAACGGCCGCGCGAGCGCACGACAGCCGAATTGCTGTTCCCCGACCCCAAGGACGAGACGATGCAGCGGCTCCAGGGCCGATTTCGCGCCGAGCTGCTCGACCGCTTGGCGAGCCCGCTCTATGCTTTCGCGGCCGGGCTGATCGGCTTTGCCGCGCTCGGCGAGGCGCGCACGACGCGCCAGGGCCGCGGCCTGGCGATCGGCGCGGCGATTCTGGCCTTCGCCTTCGTGCGTATGCTGGGAATCGCCGCCAACACGTTCGTCGTCAGCAAACCCAACGCCGAATTCTTCGTTTGGGCGATACCTCTGGCCACTTGCCTCATCTGCCTCGACGCCATTTTCCACGGTCCGCTGTTTGGCGCGAGCACGCTCGTCAGCCAGATTTCGCGGGGCAGGAGGGGAGGGCGATGATCGGCTCCACCTTCGCCCGTTACATTTCGCTGCGTTTCACCAAGACCATTCTGGCGACTTTCGCCGGCGTTTTCGTGCTTATCTTCACGATCGATCTGGTCGAAACGCTGCGCCGGTCGGGCGATACGGCGGCGGCGACCGGCCCGCTCATGGCGTGGCTGTCGTTTCTCCACACCCCGACCATCGCCGAACAGGCTTTGCCTTTCGCCGTCCTGTTCGGCGCGATGATCGCCTTCCTCAATCTGTCGCGCAAACTCGAACTGGTCGTCGCTCGCGCCGCCGGCGTTTCGGTTTGGCAGTTTATGACCCCGCCGATCATCGTCGTCTTTGTCATCGGAATCGTATCGATCACCCTGTACAATCCCGCTTCCGCCTATTTCAAGCAGCAGGCGGACGCCATCGAAGCCAAATTGTTCGGCTCGGGAGGGGGCCAGGCGAGCAGCGGCGTGGGGCTTTGGGTCCGGCAAAAAAGCGTTGACGGCCAAGCCATTATCCACGCCCAAGGCGTCGCCGACCGCGGCGTCACGCTGTCGGGCGTGACGGTCTTCGCCTTCGACGAGGACGGCAGCTTCGTCCAGCGCATCGACGCGGCCGGCGCGAGCCTGCACGAGGGCTTCTGGCGTCTCGACCAAGCAGAGGTCGTGACCCCGGGATTCGAGACCGAGCCGGTGTCGACCTATTTGCTGGCGACAACCCTGACGCGCAATGAGGTTTCGCAAGCCTTCGTCGCTCCCGAAACTGTGCCGTTTTGGAGCTTGCCGGGGCTTGCCGCGCAGATCGAGCGGGCGGGCCTCGACGCGACGGGATATCGCCTGCGTTATCAGGTGCTTCTGGCAAGGCCGCTGATGCTTGCGGCGATGGTTTTGGTGGCCGCTTCTTTTTCATTAAGATTCTTCCGAATGGGCGGCGTCGGAATCATGGTTTCCGGTGGCGTGGCGGCGGGCTTCGTGCTTTATGTTGCAACCAAGTTGGTTGGCGACCTGGGCGGCGCCGGCTTTGTCAGCACGCCTATCGCCGGCTGGTCGCCGGCGGTGGTGGGCTGTTTATTCGGAGTGCTTGTGCTGTTGCATCAGGAGGATGGTTGATGGGCTGGTTCGCCTGCCCTCCTGAACCCGATGCCGGACGTCGGCGCTTCGTGGCGGCGGCCTTCGCTGTTCTATTGGCGGCGATCGGTTCCGCCTCGCCGGTCCTGGCGCAGGCCCCCGGCCCGGCCCTCGCCGCGCCCGGCCGGCCCCCCGCTGCCGCCAGCCAAGCCAAAAAGCCCGACAAGCTGCTCGTCGAGGCGAACGAACTCGTCTACGACAAGGACAAGAACACCGTATCGGCGGTTGGCGACGCGCAGCTCTATTATCAGGGGCGCATTCTTGAGGCCGACCGCGTCATCTACGACCGCAACACCAAACGCGTCTATGCCGAAGGTCACGCAAAAATGACCGACGAGAAAGGCGACGTAACCTATGGCGCGCGGTTCGACCTGACCGACGATTTCCGCAACGGCTTCATCGAAAGCGTCCAGTCGATCGCCACCGACAAGACCCGGTTCACCTCGCCGCGCGCCGAGCGCTCCGAAGGCGACACGACGGTCTTCGAAAAGGGAACCTATACGGCTTGCGAGCCCTGCCAGGACCATCCGGAAAAGCCGCCGCTCTGGCAGGTCCGCGCCGCCCGGATCATTCACAATCAGACGACCCATGTCATCTATTACGAAGACGCCTGGATGGAGATCGCCGGCCTGCCAATCGCCTATCTCCCTTATTTTTCGGCGCCCGATCCGACGGTCAATCGCCTAAGCGGGTTCTTGACGCCCCATTACATCAACACGACAAATCTGGGCAACGGCATCGGCATTCCCTATTTTTTCAATCTGGCCCCCAATTATGATCTGACGGTCGATCCGACCTATCTGAGCAAGCAAGGCCTCTTCGGCGACGTGGAATGGCGCAATCGCCTGGCCAACGGCGCCTATAACATTCGGGTGACCGGCATATTCCAGCAGGACCCCGCAGCTTTCGAGGTGGCGCCTTATGGAGCGGGCAATCGCGAGTTCCGCGGCTCGCTGGAAAGCAAGGGCCTGTTTTATATCAACGAACACTGGAAATATGGCTGGGACATAACGGCGCTGACCGATAAATTCTACTACAATGACTATAAGATCAAATCGATCGATATCAGCAATTTCTACTACCAGGACGTCGTGTCGTCGGTCTATTTGCGCGGCGAGGGCGACCGCGGATTCTTCGATCTCAGCGGTTATCATTTCGAGGGGCTGACCGCGTACGATTTCCAGCAGCAGCAACCGGAGGCGGTTCCCGTCCTCGACTACAACAAGATGATCGATTTGCCGCCCGAGCGAAGTTACGGCATCGGCGGCGAAGTGACGATCGACGTCAATATGACAAACATTTCGCGCGCTGGCGCCCTGTTCCAGGCCGTTGGCGCACAGACCCTCGACAAGGCCTATAGCCTCTACAACGTCTGCGAAACGCCTTCGGGCGCGCCGACCTACACGCCGGGCAAATGCCTGCTGCGCGGCATAGCGGGCGATTATGCGCGGGCGTCCGCGCAAGTCTCCTGGGAGCGCAAATATGTCGACCCGATCGGCGAAGTCTGGACGCCCTTCGTTTTCGCCCGGCTGGACGGCGAGACGACCCAACTCAACGACACCCAGACCTTCACCTTCGTCAATGGCGCGATCAGCGATTCCATCAGCAATTCGAGCCAGCCCGCCTTTTTCGCTGGCCAGCAAAACGAAACGACGATGCGGGCGATGCCCGGCGTCGGGCTTGAATACCGCTATCCCTTCGCCTCGAACTCGCCCCTTGGCCGACAGGTCATCGAGCCGATCGCCCAGCTCATCGTTCGCCCGAACGAATATCTGCCCAAGCTGCAGCCCAACGAAGACGCGCAGAGCCTCGTCTTCGACGACACGAATCTGTTCGAGTGGAACAAATATTCGGGATACGACCGCATCGAAGGCGGCGGCCGCGCGAACTACGGGCTTGAATATACCGCCGATTTCGCCAATGGCGGCCACGCCAAGGCCGAAGGCGGCGAGTCCATCCAGCTCTTCGGCAACAATTCTTTCGCAATGGCCGACGCCAGCAATACCGGTCTCGAATCGGGCCTCGACAAGAAATATTCGAACTTCGTGGCTGGTGAAACGGTCGCTCCGTTCTCGGGCAACGCGCTCTCTTTCACCTCTAAACAGCAATTCGACAGCGCGACTTTCGGACTGACCCGCCTCGACGCGATCGCCGGCCTCAGCTTCAAAGGCTTGACGACCAATATCGATTATGCGCGCTACGACGCCCAACCGGACCTCGGCTGGCTCTATAAGCGCGAAGGCGTGATCACCAGCGCGACGTATAAATTTTTCGACCATTGGAACATCAACGGTTCGATTATCCTCGACATGTCGCGTTATCTCTATGACTTGCCCGGACAGAGCACGCCGCGGTTGGATCCGACGGCTTTCGGGTTGGGATTTGGCTACGACGACGAATGCACGTCTTTCAAGGTGAACTACCAGTACAGCGTGGCTGATCCGATCGCCGCGACGCCGTTTCAGCGCGATCAAACCATCGTTGTGCAATTGACGCTTCGCACCTTGGGTGAAATCAAAGGAAGCACCGACGTCTCCAGCCTGCTCGGCACGACGACGCCGTAGAAGCGCGCGTTTTGCGCCGCGCTATCGGCGCCGAGGATGCGAGGTTGATCCTGATTGAACCTTGTCGATCAAATCGGACATGACGCGAAAGCCGCGCTTGCCTCTGGCGATGACGATGGGCGAGCCTGCCGGCATCGGCCCCGAACTGGCGCTTCGCGCCTGGATCAAGCGCGCGGAAATTGGCGCGCCGTTTTTCGTCATCGCCGACCCCATCGCCTTGCGCGAACTGGCGACAAGGCTTGAGCTCGACGTCCCCATCGCCACGATCGAGCCCGCGGAGGCGGTTGAAATATTCGGCCGGGCGCTGCCGGTCGTCCCGCTCGCTGCCGACGCCGGCGCGACGCCGGGAGAGCCCGACGCCGCCTTCGCGCGAGCCGTCATCGAGTCGATCGAGCGGGCCGTCGGCTATGTGCGTTCCGGAAAGGCGGGCGCCATCGTGACCAACCCGATCGCCAAACATGTGCTTTATCAGGCCGGATTCGCTTTTCCCGGCCATACCGAATTTCTCGGGAGCCTGGCCCGCCTATGGGGCGCCGACGCGCAACCTGTGATGATGCTGTGGTCGCCCATTTTGTGCGTCGTACCGGTGACGATCCATATTCCGCTCGCCGACGCGTCCAGCATACTGACGCGCGAGCTTATCGTCTCCACGGCCCACATCGTCGCCGCCGATCTGCGCGATCGGTTCGGTATCGCCCGTCCTCGGCTTGCGGTCGCGGGCCTCAATCCTCATGCCGGCGAGGGCGGCGCGATCGGGCGCGAGGAGATCGATACGATCGAGCCCGCGGTCGCGCAATTGCGCGCCGAAGGCCTCGACGTCTCAGGCCCCTACCCGGCCGACACGATGTTCCATGAGGCGGCGCGGGCCCGCTATGACGTGGCGATCGCCATGTATCACGATCAGGGACTCGTCCCTTTCAAGACACTGGCCTTCGATACAGGCGTCAATGTCACGCTGGGCCTGCCGTTCATCCGCGCCTCGCCCGATCACGGGACGGCCTTCGACATTGCCGGCAAGGGGCTCGCCGATCCGACCAGCTTGATCGAAGCGGCGCGTCTGGCAGCGCGCCTTGCCACCGTATGAGCCTGGCGCCCGACGGCCTGCCGCCCTTGCGCGAAATCGTCGCGAGCTACGGGCTCGATCCGAGAAAATCGCTCGGCCAGAATTTCCTGTTCGATCTCAACCTGACCGGCCGCATCGCCCGCGCCGCCGGCCCTTTGGCGGGAGTCGCCGTCATCGAAATCGGTGCTGGCCCCGGCGGCCTTACGCGCGCGCTCCTCAGCGAGGGCGCCGGCAAGGTGATCGCCGTCGAGCGCGACGAGCGCTGCCTGGCGGCGTTGGCGCAGATCGCCAGGCGATGGCCGGGCCGACTCGAAATCATCCCCGGCGACGCCCTTGCGCTTGACTATGCGGCGCTCGCCGCAAGATCGGGCGGCGCGCCGATGCGCATCTGCGCTAACCTTCCCTACAATATCGCAACGCCTTTGCTGGGGCGTTGGCTAGAGGCCGAGCCCTGGCCGCCCTATTTCGATCGCCTGACGCTGATGTTTCAACGCGAGGTCGCGTTGCGCATCGTCGCGACCCCCAAGGAGCGCGCCGATTATGGCCGGCTGGCGGTTCTGGCGGGTTGGCGCTGCCAGGCGCGCCTTCTGTTCGACGTGCCGGCCGCCGCCTTTACGCCGCCGCCCAAGGTGACGTCGAGCGTGGTCGAATTAGTCCCCCGCCCCGCGCCCGCCCCCTGCGATCTGCCGCTGCTCACCGCCTTGACCCAGGCCGCCTTCGGCCAGCGCCGCAAAATGCTGCGCCAGTCGCTTAAGAGCTTCGCCGCGGCGCTCGGCGTCGAATCCGGCGCGCTCCTCAGCGAAGCCGGCGTCGCGCCGACCCGGCGCGCCGAGGAGATTGATGTGGTCGGATTTGTCGCTTTGGCGCGCGCGGCGCAGAATTTGCGCCCTTCGCATTAACCCGAAAGCAAGCGGAAGCGTCTAATAGAGAAGCCCGAGAGCGAGGCTTTGATGCGTGAGTTCGACAAGGACGCCGGGCCGCCCGCTCTCATTTTACGCGATTTGCGCAAGAGTTTCGCCAAAACCGCGGTCGACGGCCTCAATCTGACGGTCCGCGCGGGCGAGCTTTATGCATTGCTCGGCCCCAACGGCGCGGGCAAGACGACGACTTTGCGGATGGTCGCCGGGCTGCTGGTCCCCGACAGCGGCGAGATCGAAGTCTTTGGCCTCGACGCGCGCCGCAGACCCATCGAGGCCAAACGCATCATCGCCTGGCTGCCCGACGAGCCGATGCTTTACGACAAGCTCGACCCGCTCGAATATCTCGAATTCGTGGCGGGGCTATGGGGCGCCGAGCCGCGGCGCGCGCAGGCGCTCGCCAATGAACTCCTGGAGACGCTCGGCCTATGGGAGCATCGGCGCGAGCGCTGCGAAGGCTTTTCGCGCGGCATGAAGCAAAAGGTCGCCCTCGCCGGCGCCCTGGTTCATGAGCCCAGACTGCTGATGCTCGACGAACCGCTGACGGGCCTCGACGCCGCCGTCGCGCGCCAGGTCAAGGACCTGCTCGCCACGCGCGTCAAGCAAGGCGCGACGATCATTCTGACGACCCACATATTGGAAGTCGCCGAGCGCCTCGCCGACCGCATCGGCATCATTCAGCGCGGCCGCCTTATCGCGCAAGGCACGCTCGACCAGTTGCGCAGCGCCGGCGGCGCCGACCACGCGAGCCTGGAGGAGATATTCCTCGATCTGACCGCGACGAACGAGCGCGCGGCATGAAGCGGCTGCGACCGGGCTCGCTCGCTTGGCTCGCCGCGCATGATCTGCGCCAGTCCTGGCGCAGCTTCGATGCGGCGCTCGGCGGCCTGACGGGCCTCAAGGCCACTCTGCTGGTCGGCGCGATCCTTGCCCTGCACGCGCTGTTCTGGCAGGCGCTGCGCCTCAGCGGGTCCGATGGCGATGTCTCCCGCGACGCCTGGCTCTCCCCTTACGTCGCTTTAGGGATACTCTTCGTATTGCCGGGCATCGTCGTGCAGGCGATGACCGCCGCCGCGCGCGCGCTTTATTTGCACGGCGATCTCGAATTGCTGTTCGCTTCGCCCGTTTCGGCCCGCGCGGTGCTTGGCGCGCGAGCGCTGTCAATCGCCATCAGCGCGATCGCCTGGTTCGCAATTCTGCTGTTCCCGCTGGCCAATGTGAACGCCTTCGCCGGGCGTCTTCATTGGCTTGCGATCTATCCCGCGCTCATCGGATGCGGCCTGTTCGGAACCGGAATCGGCATCGGACTGGCGCTGGCGTTCATTTGGGCGGTGGGGCCAAGGCGCGCGCGCCTTGTTTCGCAAATCGCCGCGACAATTGTCGGCGCCTTGTTCGTGCTCGGCGTCCAAGCCTATGCGATGGCGCCGGCCGCCTCGCGCGCCTCGCTGATGAAGGCGTTGCGAACGCCGGTCGCCAACGAATGGCTCGACTGGCGCGGCTCGCTCTTGCTGCCGGCGCGAGCGGCGACAGGCGACGCCGCAGCGCTTGGCCTGTGGATGGTCGTCGCATTCGCAGCATTCGCTCTGGCGACATTCGCGCTCGGCAAAAGCTTTGCGAGCGCGGCGACGTCCTCCGCCGGGGCGAGGACGGCGGCGCCGGCGATGGACGGGCGCAAAGAGCGCGCGTTCCGCGGCAGTCTCGGCGCGACGCTGCGCTCGAAGGAGCGACGCCTGATCCTACGCGATCCCTGGCTGATCTCGCAGATCGTGCTGCAGCTCATCTATATGCTGCCGATCAGCTTCATTCTATGGCGCAACGGCGGCGCGACAGGAGCGCCCGGCGTCGTGTTCACGCCGCTCATCGTCGTGGTCGGCGCGCAGCTCGCCGGTTCGCTCGCCTGGCTCGCTCTATCGGCCGAGGACGCGCCCGATCTGTTGCGCGCCGCACCCGTCAGCGCCGCCCAAATCGAGCGGCACAAGATCCAGGCGATTCTGGCGCCCATCGCGCTTCTGCTTTGCGCGCCCATTGTCGCGCTGGCGTTCGTCTCGCCATGGAGCGCCCTATGCGCGGCTTTGTTCACGCTTGGCGCCGGCGCGTCGACGGCGCTGCTCAATCTTTGGCGCCAAACGCCATCGAGGCGCGGCCTGGTTCTGCGGCGTCATTCGCAGTCGAAATTCGTCGGAATGATCGAACATCTCCTGTCGATCGTGTGGGCGGTCGGCGCGGTGATCGCGGTGATCGGAAGCTGGAGCGCGCTCGTCCCGGTCGCGCTGGCCTGCCTCATCCTGTGGCTGAGCCGCTCGCGCTCGCCGCGCCTCAACTTAGCAGCAAATGCCTGACGAATTCCTCGACGCCGGCCGCGACGCGCGGCTCGCGCAAACGCTCGGCCAATAGGATCGAGACCACCTCGCCATAGGCGCGCTGCAGATCGTCGTTGACCAGCACATAATCGTATTGCCGCCAGCGCTCGATCTCTTTGCGCGCATTGTCGAGCCGCGCGGCGATCGTCGCCGCCGAATCCTCGGCGCGCCGGTCGAGCCGCGCCCGCAATTCGTCCATCGAAGGCGGCAGAATGAAAATGGAGACGACATCGGCGCCCAGCCTCTTGCGAACCTGTTGGGCGCCCTGCCAATCAATGTCGAACAGCATGTCGCGCCCCTGCGCGAGAACGGCTTCGACGGGCGCGCGCGGCGTGCCGTAGCGATGGGAATGGACTTCGGCCGATTCCAAGAGATCGCCGGCCGCGCGCATCGCCTCGAACTCGCGCGTGCTGATGAAATGATAATGAATGCCGTCCGCCTCGCTCGAGCGGCGTTTGCGCGTCGTCACCGACACCGACAGCGTCAGATCGAGCGACTTATCCTGCAGGAGCATGCGGGTCAGCGTGGTCTTGCCCGCGCCCGACGGCGAGGACAGGATCAGCATCAGGCCGCGCCGGCGCATCGCCATGGATTTGCTCATTCGATATTCTGTATCTGCTCGCGCAATTGCTCGATTTGCGCGCGCAGATCAAGCCCGATTGCGGTGAGCGTCACGTCATTGGCTTTGGCGCAAAGCGTATTGGCTTCGCGCGCCAGTTCTTGGGCGAGAAAATCGAGCCGGCGCCCGACGGGGCCGCCGTTGCGGATGAGGTCTCGCGCCGCCTCGACATGGGTTTTGAGACGATCCAGCTCCTCGCGTATGTCGGCCTTGGCGGCCAGCAGCACGGCCTCCTGATAAAGGCGGTTTTCGTCAAAGCCGTGGCCGGCCTCCAGCAAGGCGGCGACCGACTGGGCAAGGCGCATGGCGATGGCTTCGGGCCGGCGCGCCGGACTTTCATCGGCAGCCTGGGTGAGGGCGGCTATCGAGGCGAGCCGCTCGCTGAGGATGGCGGCAAGCGCCGCGCCTTCCGCGTGTCTTGCGGCGATGAGCGAACCGATCGCTTCGTCGAGGGCGGCGAGCGCGCAGGCGCAGGCGGCGGCGAGCATCGCTTCATCATCCCCTGATTCCACGACATCGACAATGCCGCGGATGGCGAGGATGCCGTCGAGCGTGGGCGGGGCGAGTCCCATGCCTTCGGCGGCCTCCCTGACCGCGCTGACGATCGCCGTCAACGCCGGCGTATTGACGCGCACTTGCAACGTCGCGCCCTCGCGATTGGCGCTCAGCGTCGCCAGGCAGGTCCCGCGCGCCAGCGCCCGGCCCAGTCGCGCGCGCGCTTCGACTTCGATGCGATCGAAGCCGGGGGGAACGCGCAGCCGAAGATCCAACCCCTTGGCGTTGACGCTTTTGAGCTCGAACGACCAGCGATAGGGCCCGCTAGCCCCTGAGGCCCGCGCAAAGCCGGTCATGCTGGAAAGGGTCATCGGGGCTTTCGTGGCGCCGACGATTCGGCGACGAGAGGAGTTTAGAGGGGGCGACCGCGCCGCTCAAGGGCGGCCAGGCGACGGCTCGCTCTACCGCGGCGCGGCGGCGATGTTGCCACCATCAACAGTCGTCACGCCGGCCGTCGAGCGCTCCGCCAGCGCCTGATGGACGAAGGCCTGGGCGACGTCGTCCGCCGTCACTTCGAGCCCGAGAAGATTGCCCGCCATGTATTCCTGGACGGAAAACCCGCGCGCAGCGGCGCGACTGGCGATCATGCCTTCGTCCAGCAGCCCCGAGCGGATGCGATCGGCATTGACGGCGTTGACGCGGATGCGATCGGCGCCGTGTTCCAGCGCATACTGGCGCGACAGGAACAAAGTCGCCGCTTTTGGCAGGCCATAGGCGCCGAAATTGGCGCCCGGATTGATCGCCTGCTTGCTCGCGTTGAACAGCAGCGCCCCTCCGGTTCCCTGCTGCTTCATGATGCGCACCGCGTTTTGAGCGACCGTCTGGTGCGCAAAAAAGTTGAGCTCGAAGCTTTTGCGCAGCCGGGCGTCGTCGAGCGTGGCGATCGCGCCTTCCCAAGCCGCGCCAGCGTTGGAAACGACAATGTCGAGGCCGCCGTAGCTCGCAACGGCCCTGTCGAAAGCCGTTCGGACGGCCACGGGATCGGTGACGTCGCATTCAACGCCGATCGACTGATTGCCGATGTCCTTGGCGACCTTCGCCGCGCTCGCCCCATCGATGTCGACGACCACTACGTGAGCGCCGTCGCGCGCGAAAGCTTTCGCGGTCGCCGCGCCGATCGCTCCGGCGCCGCCGGTCACCAGAGCGACCTGGCCGGTAAAGGGCTTCGACTTGGCGCCGGCGAGCTTTGCCTGCTCGAGCGACCAATATTCGAGATCGAAAAGATCAGCCCGGCTCACGGGCTGGAAGCGCCCGACCGACTCGGCGTCGCGGGCCGCCTCCATCCACATTTCGCCGACATCGGCGGCGATGCCGGCCTCGCGCAGCGTACGGCCATGTCCGAACAGGCCGAGCCCTTGCACGAGCGTCAGTCTCGGCATCGGATCGAGCATGATGAGCTTGGCCTCGCTGCGCGCGGCGTTCGTGCGGAAATATTCCGCATAGTCGGCGGCGAAGGCGGCGACCCGTTGCGCGACAATCGCCCGGAACTCGCCGCGCTTCGTCAGGTCGGGCGCCGGCAGCACCATTGGGCCGGTTTTGATGCGCAGCGACAGATCGGGCGTCGAAACGCCGCGCTGCGCCAGGTCCGCCACTTCGGCCGCATTGACGAATTCAAGGATCGCCGGCGACGTGCGAAAATCGCTGACCATGCGGTCATATCTGCCCTCGCCGCAGTCGACGGCGACCGCGCCGCGCAGCATGGGCGCGATATCGGCGGGCGCCGCGAGGTTTGCGGGCAGCCTCACCGGCGTGAAGGGATTGCGCGCATTCTCACGAACATAAGCCTCGGCAATCGTCACAAAGCGAATCATCCGGCCATAGGCTTCCCGCGCGGTCGCGCCGAACGTGAAAATGCCGTGCTTGTCGAGAATGAGTCCCTCGACGGCCGGATTTTGTTCGAAGACCTCAGCGGCGACTTTGGCCAGAGCGAAGCCCGGCATGACATACGGCACGAAGCCCAAAGCGCTTCCGAATATCTTTTCGCTCATCGCCCGGCTCTCGGCCTGATCGGCGAGCGCCAGAATGGCGGTCGAGTGGGTATGGTCGACATATTTGTGCGGAAGGAAGGCGTGCAGCAAAGTCTCGACGGATGGGTTGGGCGAGTCCGGATCGATCAGGTTGGCCCGTTGCAGCGCTACCATGTCCTTGTCGGAAAGCCTGTCGAGTTTGCGGGCCTTCTGGAGCGGCGCGATCTTCACGGCCGGAAGGCCGGCGGGTTCGATGGCGCCCATGTCCCAGCCGCTCCCCTTGACGCATAGCGCCTCCCAGGTCTCGCCGAGCAGGTCGCTGACGACGGTCTTGACAGAAGTGTTGCCACCGCCATGCAGGACCAATCGCGGCTCGCCGCCCAAAAGGCGGGTGGTGTAGACCCTCAGCGCCAAGTCCCGGCTGACGCCCTTGGCCGCATAGGCTGACGCCATCGCCTCGGCGTCCCCCTCTTCCCAGAGGTTTTTCATTGCTGCGCCTCCCCTCCAAATTGATTTAACCTGAGGCCATCCCGGCCGGGGCCGGCGGATGCGCCAGGAGACCTTGTTGAGAAGGATGGCGTCGACGATGGCCGCGCCGCAAACGACAAGCAGCCGCCATTGTTTGCGCCCTCGAAAGTTTGTCAACGAGGTCCGAAGAATCCGCCAGCGACAGCGTCGCCAGCGCCCTATCCGCCCGCCGCTTCCTGGACGAGACCCGCCAGCCGCTCAGCCGCATTCGCCACGCCGGCCGCTTTCGCCGCCCGGGCGGCGGCGATCAGCGAGGCCGGATCGGCGAGCGCTTTTCGCAGCAGGCTCGCCAGTCGCTCCGGCGTGAATTCGGCCTGTGGCACGACCTGCGCGGCGCCGCAGGCGGCGAGGATCGCCGCGTTGGCGGCTTGGTCCTGGTCGAGCGCATGCGGAAACGGCACGAGGATCGAAGGGCGCCCGATGACGGCGAGTTCGGAAACGGTGGAGGCCCCGGCGCGCCCGATGACGAGATGCGAGGCGGCGAGGCGGGCCGGCAGATCGGGGAAGAATTCGGCGATCTCGATCGGGAAATTCATCCGCGCGCAGGCGCTCCCAACGCGCGCCTTGTCTTCGCCGCGCGCCTGTTGGGTCAGATGAAGACGCGCGCGATCGGCTTCGCAAAGAAGCGCGATCGCCGCCGGCGCGATGTCCGACATCACCTTGGCGCCCTGCGAGCCGCCGGTGATCAGCACGCGCAGGCTCCCGTCCGCGAAATCGGGATAGGGGATCGCGGCCGCCTCGATCACCGCCGGGCGCACGGGATTGCCGGTGTAGCGAAGCTTGGCGGCGAGTGCGCCCTCGACGCCTTTGAGCGTGGGAAAGCCGGTCGCGATGATGCCGACGCGGGCGGCGAGAAAGCGGTTGGCGCGGCCCATCACCGCGTTCTGCTCGTGCAGCAAAGTCGGCAGCTTCAAAGCCGCGGCGGCCAGCAGGGGCGGCACGGTCGGATAGCCGCCAAAGCCGATCACCGCAAGCGGCGCGATCTTTCGGATGCGCAACCAGGAAATCGCTACGCCGCGCGCCAGCACGAGCGCCGCGCCGGCCTTGGACATCAAGCCCGCCCCGGTCGGCGTCGCTGAGGGAATCGCATGGATCGCGCGGGCGGGAAAATCGCCGCCGTATTTCAACGCGCGTTCATCGGTGGCGAGTTCGACCGGCAATCCGCGCTTGGCCAGCGCGGCCGCCAAGGCCTGGGCAGGAAACAAATGGCCGCCCGTGCCGCCCGCCGCGATAAGGATGCAGCGCGGCCCGCTCAAGGCGCCGGCACGCGAGGGCGCTGCAACATCGCATGGGGGCGCTTGCGGGTCAGCGCGATGAGAAAGCCCATGCCGAGCCCGAGCGCCAGCAGGGACGAGCCGCCGTAGGAGATGAACGGCAAGGTCATGCCCTTGGCGGGAACGGCGCGGATATTGACCGCCATATTGATCCAACTCTGGATGCCGAACATGATGACGATGCCGGCCGCCGCAAAGCGGCAGAACGGATCTTCGTTGCGCGAGGCGAGCCACAGGCCGCGCAACACGATGAAGCCGAAGAAGGCGATCAACGCAAGGCAGGCGAGGATGCCGAATTCCTCGCCGGTGACCGCAAAGACGAAATCGGTATGGGCGTCGGGCAGGATACGCTTATAAACGCCTTCGCCCGGCCCGCGTCCGAACCAACCGCCCGACAGAATGCTTTGCAAGGCGGTGTCGACCTGGAATGTGTCGACCATGCCGCCGCTGGAATCGGGATCGAGAAATCGCAGCACGCGCTCATGGACATGGGGCGAAAGTTTGAAGGCGAGGAATCCGCCGAGCGCTCCCACGCTTCCAACTCCCAGAACCCAGAACCAATGGAGGCCCGCCATGAAGAACAAAGCCGCCCAAACCATGGAGACGAGCATGGTCTGTCCGAAATCGGGCTGCAGGATGAGGGGAACGATCGTCATCGGCAGGAGCAGGAATGCGAGAAGGCGGCTCGGGCCGGCGTTATGCGCGCGCCCGCCTTCCGAAAACGCCCAGGCGGCCAGAATGACGAAGGCCGGCTTGATGAATTCGGAGGGTTGAACGCCAAAAATCCAGCGCCGCGAGCCCTTGACCTCGGCGCCGAATACAAGCGCGAGCACGATCAGCGCCATGCTGACCGCAAATACGATCAGGGCCGCCCGCCGCACGTGGCGCGGCGAAAGGAAGGACGTCACGATCATCAGCAGCGCGGTCGGCGCCAGCAAGAGAGCCTGCCGGTTCACGAAGTGAAAGGTCGGGAGATTCAGGCGCTCGGCGACCGCCGGGCTGGCCGCGAGCGCCATCACCAGGCCGATCACCATCAGCGCCCCGAACGAGCCGAGCAGCCAGCGATCGATCGAGCGAAACCAGTCGGCGACGGGCCCGCGTTCTGCGCGTGAAATCATGAGCCGCTCCTCGAGATTTTGGTCGGCGCCGCGGCGACGGTTTGCGCGTCGATCCATTCGACGACAAGCGCGCGGAACCTATCGCCGCGCTGTTCGAAATTGGCAAATTGATCGTAGGAAGCGCAGGCCGGGCTCAGCAGCACGACCGGCTCGGGCTCGCCGCTCGCCAGCGCGTCGCGGGCTGCGGCGGCGGTCGCCGCCTCCAACGTTCCGCAAAGCTCGTAGGGCGCAGCGCCCTTGAGAGTGCGCGCGAATTCATCGCTCGCAGCGCCGATCAGATAGGCTTTGGCAAGGCGCGGGAACAGGGCGCGCAAGGGCTCGATGCCGCCCTCCTTCGCCTTACCGCCGACGATCCAGAAAATGTCCTTGAAGGAAAGCAGCGCCTTTTCGGCGGCGTCCGCGTTGGTGGCCTTCGAATCATTGACGAACAGCACGCGGCCGAGGCGGCCGATCGTCTCCATGCGATGGGCAAGGCCGGCGAAAGAGGCAAAGCCGTGCGCGATAGCCTCCGCGTCGAGACCAAGGATCCGGCAGGCGGCGAAGGCGAAAGCGGCGTTCTGTCCGTTATGCGCGCCCCGCAAGGCGGGGGCACCGCGCAGATCGATCGCGCCCGTCATAGCGTCTTTACCGCGCGGGACGATGCGGTGATTCTCGACCGCGACATCGCTGACGCGCGAGGCAAGCGCGGAGATGGTCACGACGCGGGGGCGCCCATCGCGCGCTTGGCTCGCCTGAAGACGCGCGGCGATCGCGCGGCATAGCTCGTCATCGACGCCGATCAACGCGACATCGGCGTTCGCGACCAGCCGCTCCTTGATGGCGGCGTAATTTTCCAGCGCGCCGTGCCGGTCGAGATGATCGGGCGTGATGTTGAGGAGCGCGCCGATGCTGGGATTGAGCGTCGGCGCAAGATCGATCTGGAAGGACGAGCATTCCACGACATGAATGCGGCCCTCGGCAGGCGGCGCCAGTTCGAGGACGGGCACGCCGATATTGCCGCCCATCTGCACGTCGCGCCCCGCCTCGCGCAGGATATGGGCGATCAGCGCCGTCGTCGTCGATTTGCCGTTGGAGCCGGTAATCGCCACGAAAGCGGCGCGCGGCGCAAGGCGCGCGCGTTCGCGGCAGAACAATTCGATGTCGCCGATGATTTCGACCGCGACCGCTTTGGCGAGCGCGACCGTCCAATGCGGCTTGGGATGGGTCAGCGGCACGCCGGGCGCCAGAATGAGCGCCGCGAATGTGTTCCAACTGGCGGCGGCAAGATCGACGATCGCGACGCCGGAAGCGCTCGCGCGGTCTCTTGCGCCCTTGTCGTCGTCCCAGGCCGCGACTTCCGCCCCGCCGGCCGTAAGCGCATGCGCGGTCGAGAGGCCGGAGCCCCCGAGCCCGAACAAAGCGACCTTGCGGCCTTCGAAGCAGCGCACCGCGATCATGTCACCTCAACTTCAACGTGGAGAGGCCGACCATCGCCAGCACGAAGGCGATGATCCAGAACCGCATGACGATTTGCGGCTCCGACCAGCCGAGCTGTTCGAAATGATGATGGATCGGCGCCATGCGGAACACGCGTTTGCCGGTCAGCTTGAACGAGGCGACTTGCACCACGACCGACAAAGCCTCCATTACGAACAATCCGCCGATGATGGCGAGTACGATCTCATGCTTGATGGTGACCGCGATGGCTCCGAGCATTCCGCCAAGCGCCAGCGAGCCGGTGTCGCCCATGAAAATCTGCGCCGGCGGCGCATTGAACCAGAGGAACCCGACGCCCGCCCCGATCAGCGCGCCGCAGATGACGACAAGATCGCCGGCCTGCGGCACGTGATTGATGCCAAGATATCTGGCGAAGAAAAGATTGCCGACGAGATAGGCGATGAGCCCCAAAGTCGCCGCGCCGATCATCACCGGAACGATCGCCAGCCCATCCAGCCCATCCGTCAAATTCACCGCATTGCCGAAGGCGACGATGACGAAAGGCCCGAACAGCAGAAAGCCCCAACCGAGATCCATCACATAGCCATTGACGAAAGGCACGGCGAGCGAAGTCGCGCCCGGCGCGCCGACCTCGATGATCGCATAGCAGCCGACAAGCGCGATGACGAATTCCAGCGCTAGCCGCATGCGGCCAGAAAAGCCGTCGTGCGACTGCTTGGTGACTTTCAGATAATCGTCGTAAAAGCCGATCGCGCCAAAGCCGACGGTGACGAACAGCACGATCCATACATAGGGACTGGCGAGATTGGCCCATAGCAGCGCGGACACGAACAGCCCGCACAGGATCATCAGGCCGCCCATCGTCGGCGTGCCCTTTTTGGTCAACAAGTGCGACTGCGGGCCGTCGGCGCGGATCGGCTGACCCTTGCCCTGCTTGAGGCGCAAAGCGGAAATGATGGTCGGGCCGAAGAAGAAGACAAGGAAAAGGCCGGTGCCCGCCGCGCCGATGGTGCGAAACGTCAGGTAGCGAAAGAGATTCAGCGGGCTGAACAGATGCGAAAAATTCGCGAGCCAGGTAAGCATGAGATTTCCTTTACTCGCTCGCGGGAATTGGCGAAAAATGCGATCGCAGCGCCGCGACGATCGGCCCCATCGCGCTGCCGTTCGACCCCTTGACCATGACGACGTCGCCCCCGCGCGCCGCATCGAAAACCGATGACTTGAGATCGGCCGATCTTTCGGCCCATGCGCCACGAATGGCTTGGGGCGAAGCCTCGAAAAGGCCGCGCATCAGCGGCCCCGCGCAGAATAGGAGATCGACCGCGTTGCGCGCAAGATCGCCCGCCAAAGCTGCGTGCAATTGCGCGGCGCCGGCACCCAGTTCGAGCATGTCCCCAAGCACCGCGATGCGCCGGCCGCCGAGGCCCGGACGGGTCGCGCCCAACAGCGCGAGGGCGGCGCGCATCGAGGCGGGGTTGGCGTTGTAGCTTTCGTCGATCAGCGTGAAAGGGCCGCCCGGCCCGTGCAATGTCAGGCGCTCGCCGCGACCTTTCTGGGCCGAGAATTCGCCGAGGGCGGCGGCAGCCTTTTCGAGATCGACGCCAAGCCCATCGGCGGCGAGCAGGACGCCCAAGGCATTCTGGGCCATATGCAACCCGGGCGCTGCCAACGAGAAAGAAATCTCGCGGCCGTGGATCGAGGTGCGCACCCGAGCGCCTTCGGGCTCGAAATGCAGGAGGCGCGCGTCCGCTTCCGCGCCAGCGCCGAAAGTCTCCACTTTGCGGCGCGTCAGCCTGGCGCGCTGGTCGAGCCGTTCAAATTGCGGCGCGTCGCGATTGAGGAGGATCGTTCCGCCGGGTTCGACGCCGGCGAAAATCTCCGATTTGGCGTCGGCGATCGCCTCGATCGAGCCGAGGTGCTCCACATGCACTGGCGCGATCGTCGTCACCATCGCGACATGTGGGCGCACCATCGCAACAAGGGGCGATATTTCGCCGGCATGGTTCATGCCGATTTCGAACACGCCAAAAGCGGCGGCGGCCGGCATGCGCGCCAAGGTGAGCGGCACGCCCCAATGATTGTTGTAGGAGGCTACCGACGCATGAGTCGGGCCGCCTTTGGCCAGCACAAGACGCAGCATTTCCTTGACGCTGGTCTTGCCGACCGACCCCGTCACGGCCACAATTTTCGCGCCCGTGCGGGCGCGCGCGGCGATGCCAAGGCGCTCCATGGCGCGCAAGGTATCGTCGACCGCAAAGATCGACCCCTGCGCGGCAAGCCCGCTTTGCCTGTCGCGCGCGACGACGCAGGCGCCCGCCCCTGTGGCGAAAGCGCGCGCGACATGGTCATGGCCGTCACCCGCATCGCCCTTGATCGCAAAGAACAGATCGCCCGGCGCAAGCAAGCGCGTATCGATCGACACGCTTTCGATCGACGCGACGAGGGGCGCGCTGGGCGCACCCAGAATCTCCGTCAGTTCCGCCTGGCTCCATAGGGCTCGCGTCATGCCGCGTCCTTCAACGCCGCGCGGGCGGCTTCATGGTCCGAAAACGGCAGCGTGGCGTCGCCGACAATCTGGCCGGTTTCATGGCCCTTGCCGGCGATCAGCAAGGCGTCGCCATCAGTCAGCATCGCGATGGCGGCGCGGATCGCCTGCCGGCGATCGCCGATTTCGACGGCGCCGGGCGCGGCGGCCATTATGGCGGCGCGAATGGCGGCGGGATTTTCCGAGCGCGGATTGTCGTCGGTGACAATGACGACATCGGCGCCGCGCGTCGCGATCTCCCCCATGATGGGGCGTTTGCCGGCGTCGCGATCGCCGCCGCATCCGAATACGACAACGAGGCGATGGCGCACGAAGGGGCGCAAAGCCGCCAGCGCCTTGTCGAGCGCGTCGGGTTTATGGGCGTAATCGACGAAGACCGGCGCCCCGTGACGCTCGCCAACCCGCTCCAACCGCCCCGGCGCACCCTCCAAGGATTCCAACGCCTGAAAGACGGCGCTAGCGGCGCTTCCCGTCGCGATGCACAATCCCGCCGCGACAAGCGCATTGGAGACCTGGAAATCGCCGGGCAGCGGCAAAAGGACGCGCCATCGCCGGCCCGCATGTTCGAGCTCGACGCGCGTTGCAAAGCCCTCGCGCGAGGCGGACGCCAGACGGATCGCCTCGCCCGCTGCGCCGGCTGTGAAAACCTTCAAGCCCCGCCGCTTGGCCGCGGCGACGACCTCGGCGGCGACGTCGCTGTCGGCGTCGATGATCGCCGGCGCGCCGGCGGGAAGAAGCGTCTCGAACAGCCGCAGCTTGGCCTTGAGATAGGCCTGCGCAGTTGCGTGATAGTCGAGATGATCGCGCGAAAGATTGGTGAAGGCAGCGGCGGCAAGACGCACGCCATCGAGCCGCTTCTGATCGAGGCCATGCGAGGAGGCCTCCAGCGCGAGATGGGTGACGCCGGCGCGGCCAAGTTCGTCGAGCGACAGGTGCAAGGCGACCGGGTCCGGCGTCGTCAATGCGCCATAAGAATTCACCTTGCGCGAGACGATGCCGATCGTGCCTAGCGAGGCGGCCTCAAGGCCGAGCCGCGCCCAGATCTGCCGGGCGAAGGCGGCGACCGACGTCTTGCCGCTGGTGCCGGTGACCGCGACGATCGTGCGCGGCTGGTGCGGGTAAAGCCGCGCGGCCGCCTGCGCGAGGGCCGCGCGCGCATCGACGACGCCGACATAGGCGACATCGGCCGGCAGAGACGAAGGCGCGCGCTCGGCGACGATCACGCTCGCGCCCTTCGCGACCGCCTGCGCGACAAAGCTGAGCCCCTCCTCCCTGGCGCCGGAAAGCGCGAAAAATACGTCGCCGCTTTTCACCTTGCGGCTGTCGGCGCACAGGCCCGCGACCACGCGCGTTGCAAGCGCGCTTGCCTGGCCGGGCAAATCGATGAGGTCGCGAAGCTGCGTCACTCCTTGCGCACCACGTCTGCGTCAAACCCATATCCCAGCTTGGCGATGATCGGGAAAGGCTGAGTTGGAAATTCCTGCGCCGGCGGAACGCCAAGCAGCGGCTCGACGCGCTCAATCACCCGGCCCGCGACGCGGCCCGCATTATGAGCGGCGGTATGAAAGCCGCCGTCTTCCGGCAGCGCCTGCGGCTCATCGTAGAGAACCATATAGACATATTTCGGCTTGTCCGCGGGCACGGCGGCCATAAAGGTCGTAAAGACCTTGTCCTTGGAATAATGGCCGTGAAATATCTTGTCGGCGGTGCCGGTTTTGCCGCCAACGTAATAGCCGGGAATATTGGCGAAACTGGCGGAACCATGGGTCGCGTTGGAGCGCATGAGATAGCGCATCGACTCGGAGGTTTGCGCGCTGACGACGCGATGGCCGGCCGCCAAGGCCGTCGCTTCGTCGCGCTCGAGAAAAGTCGGGGTCATCAGATTGCCGCCATTGACCAGCGCCGCCACCGCCATCAGCGCCTGAATCGGCGCGACATTAAGGCCCTGGCCAAAGGCGATGGTCATGGTGTTCAACTCGCCCCAGCGCTTGGGCACCAGCGGCTCGGCGCTTTCGGGCAATTCGGTGCGCAGCCGGTCAAGCTGGCCCATTTTCCGTAAAAAAGCTTGATGGCCCTCGACGCCGACCATCAGCGCCATGCGCGCCGCGCCGATATTAGAGGAATGGGTGAACACCTCCGGGACGGTCAGCACGCGATGGGTCGCATCGAAATCGTGAATGGTGAAGCGACCGTAGCGCAAGCTGTCGCGCGCATCGATGCGCGAGCCGAGGTTGACCTTGCCCGTCTCCAGCGCCATCGCGATGGAAATCGCCTTGAAGGTCGACCCCATTTCATAGACGCCGACGTTGATGCGATTGATTCGGGTCGGATCCTTCGTCATGTCCGGGGGATCGTTGGGGTCGAAGTCCGGCAGCGATTCCAGCGCGATGATCTCCCCCGTATTGACGTCGATAATGGCGCCTGCCCCGGCCTTGGCGCTGAAGCGCGCCATGCCGTTGACGAGTTCGTCGCGCAAAGCGTGCGTCGCCTTCAGATCGAGCGAAAGGCGCACCGGCTTCAGACTGGCCGGATCGAGGCTGAAGCCGGCGACGTGAGGATCGGTGAGACTCTGATTGTCGAGATATTTCTCCATGCCGGCGATGCCGATATTGTCCTTGTCGACAAAGCCGATGACATGCGCGCCGACCGGACCGTTCGGATAGAAGCGCTTGTTCTCCGGAAAGAAGCCGACGCCGGGCAGGCCCAAGTGAAATATTTCCGCCTGTTCCTTGGCGGTGACCTGGCGCTTGACCCAGACGAAACCCTTCTTCGAACCCAGCCGCTCGCGAAGCTCCTTGGCGTCGATGTCGGGCAGCACGGCGGTGATGAGTTCGACCGCCTCATCCTTATCGATGATGCGGCGCGGTTCGGCGAAGACCGACATGGTCTTGACGTCGGTAGCCAGAATCTCGCCGTTGCGATCGAGCAGGTCCGGGCGCGCGCCGGACGCCGCCTGATCGGCCGCCACCTTAAGGGTGAGTGGCGGATCGTGGGACAGGCCGAGCAGAACGAGCTTGGCGCCGATGCCGGCATAGGCGACGAACATGCCGAGCATCAGGAGACGAATGCGCCCGCCGCTCTTGTCGAGCCTCGTGCGCACGAGGTTGCGCGCGAAGGTCCCGAATTTCCTCCACGAAGAATTCAGGTTTTTCTTCGAGGCTGCGCCGTCCGTCGGCGGGGAGGTCATGGATTCTTGCGTCATGACCTACCTCGTGGACGGCGTGGCGCCGGTGACGCCGGGGTTCGGCGTCGCGGTCGGTCCGGAAAAGCCCAAAGATTCCAACTTGCGGCCGATCGAATCGACCTTGGCGACCGGTTCGGGCAAATCGTCGGCCCGCACGATCTGATGCAGCGCCAGCGGCTGCATATCAAGCTGTTTGTCGGCCAAGGTCTGCAGGCGCTCGGGGCGCGTCAGGAAGGCGTATTCGGCATGCAGGACATTGATCGCATCGTGTTCCTTGGCGATCAAATGGCGGGTTTTGACGATCTGCTCCGACGCATAGATCGTCTGATATTTCACCGAATAGACATAGACCGCCGAAGCGACGAGCGCGCCGATGGCCAGGACATGCAGAAGTCGCCACATCAGCGTCTCCCTTGGCGCGAACGCGGCAAGCGGGTCAAAGTAAGAAGATCGGCGTCGGCGCCGCGCACGGGCGCGCCCGTGCGCGAGGCGAAACGCAACTTGGCCGAGCGCGAGCGTGGATTTTCCCGGCGCTCCCTTTCGCTCGGAGCGATCGGCTGGCCGGCGCTGACGTGGAAGGTCGGCGCGAGCGCCGCCGGTTCGCCGGGCAACAGGCGCGAGGCCGCACGGCCGCGGCCCGAGCGCCGCGCGAAAAACTGCTTGACGATGCGGTCTTCGAGCGAGTGAAACGTCACCACGGCAAGGCGCCCCTCGGCCGCCAATATCGCCTCGGCGGCGAACAACCCCCTCGCGAGTTCGCCCAGTTCGTCATTGACCGCGATGCGCAGGGCCTGGAAACTGCGGGTCGCCGGATGCGTCAATTCGCCTGGCTTGGCGGGAGCGACGCGTTCGATCATTTGCGCGAGCTGAAGCGTGGAAACATAAGGGGCCGTCGGCCGGTCGGCGACGATGGCGCGCGCGATGCGGCGCGAAGCGCGCTCCTCGCCGTAATGGAACAGGATATTGGCGATCGTCTCTTCGTCGTCCTCAAGCAATATGTCGGCGGCGGTGCGGCCTTTCTTTTCCATCCGCATGTCAAGCGGCGCGTCATGGCGCAGCGAAAAGCCGCGCGAGGCTTCGTCGATCTGCATGGAGGAGACGCCGACGTCGAGCACGACGCCATCGAGGCGCACGACGCCAAGCGTGCGGGCGGCAAGATCGAGTTCGCCAAAGCGCCCTTCGACGAGACGCAGGCGGCCGCCCGACATTTCAACGAGCGTCTGGCCGCCGGCGATGGCCTGGGGATCGCGGTCCAATCCGATCACTTGCGCCCCCCGCGCGAGCATGGCGCGCGAATAGCCACCGGCGCCGAATGTGCCGTCAAGATAGACTCCGCCCTCTTTTACGCAGAGGGCGGAGACGACCTCGTCAAGAAGAACGGGAAGGTGGTGAGCCGGTCCGCCAGCAGCGGGTTGCCCCTCGCTGCGGCTCACCATCATTCCCGTGCTCCTTGCGGCGCGGCGCGCGCCGCTCTGGCGCCGAGGTCGGCTCGCAATTGGCGCACTCGAGTCTTGGCCTCCTCGAGATGGCTGGCGAAACGGCTCGGCTCCCAGATCTGAAACTTGTGGCCCTGCCCCACGAAAACCGCTTCGCTGGTCAGGCCCATGAACGCCCGACTCGCCTCGCTCAGCAGCACGCGCCCTTCCGAATCGGGCCGCAATATCTCGCTCGTGCCCAACAAGGCCGTCGCAAAGACGTCGCGCGGCTCCGAATAAGCCGGCATGGTTTCGAGCAAAGCGTCGATTTCCCGCAACAGCGCATTGCCGCCGCAATCGAGCGCCGGCGCATCGAGGGAGGGGTGAACATAAAGTCCCTCGAAACCGTCCTTCGCCAGCACGCCGCGAAAGGATGCTGGGATCGATATGCGACCCTTCGCATCGAAGCGGTTTGTGAAATGCGAGACGAAGCGGTCCAACGGGCCCCCCAAGCCCGCCTTGGCCGCGAACAGCCGCAGTCAGCGCCGCGCTTGCACGCGGTTCCGACCGTCCGGACGCGAATATGCTTGACGGGATGACATGGGATAACATGGGACTTTATGGGCGTCAACGATTGTCCAGTCCCCAGGGACAATCCTGAGGCCACCACGCCCATTAGGGGTCGTTAGGGTTAAGGGAAGGTTAGGAGCGGGGGCAAAGCGAAGGCATTCGCGGCGTCCCGCCTTCAAAATTATGGGCAAACAAGCTACAAGTCACCGAAATGTCGTCGTCAAAGCCGCAAACCCGCCGCCCATGAATCTTATCGCCTTTCGTCAATCGCTCGCCGCCCCCGCCCCGCCCGCCGGCGTCGGCCCTGCGTTGGAGGCGCTTTGGCATGACGCGCGGGGCGATTTCCATCGAGCGCATGAACTGGCCCAAAGCGACGAGGGCGGCAAGGGCGACTGGGTCCACGCCTATCTGCATCGCAAGGAAGGCGATGCGGGCAATGCGGCCTATTGGTATCGCCGCGCCGGCCAGCCGGTTTGCCGGCAGACGCTGGCGGTCGAATGGGAGGTGATTGCGCAGGCGTTGCTGTTGGACGCCAAGCCCTGAAGCCCAGGTGCGCGGGTCAAACAGCCAGGGACCATGGCGTTTCGCGGCAGGGTCCATCTCTCCCGAAGTCAGCGCGGGTGGAGGCCGAGGCGGCTCCACTCGCTTGACCAGAAGACTACGATCGGACGGCCCTTTACGCTCGACAGCGGAATGAAGCCCATTTCCGGCATGCGGCTGTCGAGGGAATTGTCGCGGTTGTCGCCCAGCACGAAAATGCTATCGGTAGGCGTCGTCATCGGCTCCGTATTGTCGAAGGGCCCGTTGTCGCCATCGATTTTTCCGATTTCATAGCTTGGGCCGTCCGGGATCGTCTCGCGATAGAGCATGCCCTGGCGCGCCGCGCCCGATGAATCATGATCATGCCCAGCCCAGGGGCCAATCGCCACGCGATCGAGAGGCTGGCCATTGAGGCGGACGCGTCCGTTTACGAATTGGACGATATCGCCGGGCAGGCCGATGACGCGCTTCACGTAATAGGCGCGGTCTCGCAGAAAATAGATGATTTCGCCACGCTGGATCGGTTGGCTCCGCCAAGGATTCATCACCGAAAATATCAGGTCGCCCAGCAACAGGCTGGGCTCCATCGATTGCGAGGGAATGTTGAAGCTGCGCAAGGTGACGAGATCGCGCTGGCGCAACTGAACCGTCGCCTCTCCAGGAATGGCGAGCAGCAGCGCCAGTCCGACATAGACCCACCAGCGCTGATAGCGGCGGCCGGTCGCCGCCCGCCCGTGGCCCGAGAGACGCAAGACGTCGAAGGCGGGCAACGCGAACAAGAGGAAAAGACATAAGACGAAGAGGCCAAAGGCCATCCGATATTCAAACAACTCGGCCGGCCCAAACATGATCATCGCGAGCGGAATGGCGGTCACAAGGATGACCGCGACCGCTCGGCGAGGATATCCAAGATAAAGATAGACGGCAGGGCTGCACAGCAAGCTCAGCACGAAGAGCCAGAGCCGCCGCCCGCGTGACAATTTCAGCGACGGTCGCTTGGCCTCCGCGACGCTCATCGGCATCTCCTCAAGAATTTGCATCGCTTGGCGAAACATTGCCTGGCGGGACCAAACTCCCAAACGGCTGGACAAAGTTGATATTGTATTGATGGTTACGGGATGCCCAAGAAGCGATCCGCGGCGGCTCAGGCGCTCGGCAGCATCCGCCGCAAAACCCCGTCGCGCAGAATGTAATGGTGGACAAGCGCCGCCGCCGCATGCAGGCCCGCGAGTATCAAGACGGAGTTCGCCGCCAGTTCGTGGTAATGCGTTATTGTGCGGATCAATGGCTTGTCGCCGGGCGCGATTGACGGCAGTTGCAGCAGACCCCAGATCGCGTCGGCGCGAATCGCCTCGACGACCAGGCCCAGCGACACGGTCGCGATTACCCCGGCGTAAAGCAGGTAATGCGTGGCGCGCGCCAGGAATCTCATGATGCCGCTATCTGCGTCGGGTAGGCTACGGCCCCCCGTCAGGCGCCAGAAGATGCGAAGCGCCAATACCAATATGAGTGCGACGCCAAACGTGATGTGCAGGGAGAGGATGTCGGCGCGCCAAGGCCGCGAGAACCAGTCCGAAATCTGCTCGCTCACCCAAAGGGATGCGACCAGCGCGGCGGTCAGCCAGTGCAGCGTGATCGTCCTCGCGTCATAGCGAAGCGTCGCGGACCGCGCCTGGGGAATCCCTTCGATCGTCGCGCTCATGATGACCCCTTTGCACCAGAGCCTCCCGGATATAGCTCAGAAATTACGCCGGCAATAGGCGTCGAAACAGGCGTAACGGCGACGCCCATATAGCGTTCCCCTCGCAAAGCAACAGGACGCGATATCCATCACGCAAATTTCGGATCGAGTTCGCCGCTCGCGTAGCGCTTGGCCATATCGGCGAGCGGAATGATCTTCTTGATCTTCGAAGCATTGCCCGCCGCGCCGAATTCGGTCAGCCGCAGTTTGCACAGCTTCACCATCGCCTCCATCGCGGGCTTGAGATATTTGCGCGGATCGAACTCGTCGGGATGCTCGGTCAATACTCGGCGAATCTGGCCGGTCAGCGCCATGCGATTGTCGGTGTCGACATTGATCTTGCGCACACCATGCTTGATGCCGCGTTGAATCTCCTCGACCGGCACGCCCCAGGTTTGCGGCATCTTGCCGCCGAACTTGTTGATGATGTCCTGCAGATCCTGCGGCACCGAGGACGAGCCATGCATCACCAGATGCATGGTCGGCAGCTTTTTGTGAATCTCTTCGATCACATTCATCGCCAGGATCGCGCCGTCGGGCTTGCGCGAGAATTTAAAGGCGCCGTGCGAAGTGCCCATCGCAATGGCGAGCGCATCGACTTTCGTCTCGCGCACGAATTTGACCGCCTCATCCGGGTTGGTCAGCAACTGATCGTGGCTCAGCGCGCCCTCGGCGCCGTGGCCGTCTTCCTTGTCGCCCTTGCCCGTCTCCAGCGAACCGAGCACGCCAAGCTCCCCTTCCACCGACACGCCGCCGAGATGCGCCATATCGGCGACGGTCCTGGTGACATCGACATTATAGGTCCAGTCGGCCGGCGTCTTGCCGTCGCTCTTAAGCGAGCCGTCCATCATCACCGAGGTGAAGCTCGCCTGGATCGCCGTCATGCAAGTTCCCGGCGCATTGCCGTGATCGAGATGCAGGCAGATCGGAATCTGCGGATAAATCTCAGTCAGCGCGTCCATCATGTGCCGCAACATGATATCGTTGGCGTAGGCTCTTGCGCCGCGCGAGGCCTGGATAATGACGGGTGCGTCAACCGCGCTCGCGGCCTCGCCGATGGCGAGCGCCTGTTCCATATTGTTGATATTGAACGCCGGCACGCCATAGCCGTGCTCGGCCGCATGATCGAGCAATTGACGCAAAGTGATGCGAGCCATTCATCCTCCCAATTTCTTTTCTTATGCAGCCTCGCTTAAGTGCGAAGCGCCTCGACGCCCGGCAGAGCCTTGCCCTCCATCCATTCCAGGAAGGCGCCGCCGGCCGTCGACACATAGGTGAAATCATCGGCGACGCCGGCGCCATTGAGCGCGGCGACGGTATCGCCGCCCCCAGCGACCGAAACGAGCTTACGCTCTTTCGTGCGCTTGGCGACATGACGCGCCAGCGCGAACGTGCCATGTTCGAAGCCGGCAAGTTCGAACGCCCCGAGCGGTCCGTTCCAAACCACGGTCGCCGCTTCATTAATCGAAGCCTTGATGCGATCGACCGACAGCTGGCCGATGTCGAGCATCATGCCAGCGGCAGGTATGGCGTCGACGCCGTAATCATGCGAGGGCGCATTGGCGGCAAAATGGTAGGCGACGATCGCATCGACCGGCAGGATCACTGCGCAGCGCGCCGCCTGCGCCTTCGCCATGATCTCACGCGCGGTCTCGGCGAGGTCTTTTTCGCAAAGGGATTTGCCGACGGACAGCCCCTGGGCATTGAGAAACGTATTGGCCATGCCGCCGCCGATGACGAGCGCGTCGACCTTGGCGACGAGATTGCCAAGCAGATCGAGCTTGCTGGAGACCTTGGCGCCGCCGACAATGGCGACGAGCGGGCGTTTGGGCGCATCGAGCGCCTTGCCGAGCGCCTCGAGTTCGGCCTGCATCGCGCGCCCGACGCATGCGGGCAATTCATGCGCGACGCCCTCGGTTGAAGCATGGGCGCGATGGGCGGCCGAAAACGCGTCGTTGACATAAAGATCGCCCAAGGCGGCAAGCTCAGCGACAAAGGCCGGATCGTTGCCCTCCTCGCCCTTGTGGAAGCGCGTATTCTCCAACAGCAGGACATCGCCGTTCTTCATGGCGGCGATTGCGCGCGCGGCGACCTCGCCGACGCAGTCGGGCGCGAAGGCGACAGACTGATGGAGACGCTCCTGGAGCGCGGCGGCGACCGCCCGAAGCGAATTGGCTTCATCGGGGCCGCCTTTTGGGCGCCCGAAATGGGCGAGCAGGATGACCTTGCCGCCCTTGTTGGAAATCTCGCGGATGGTCGCCAATACGCGATCAATGCGCGTGGCATCGGTTACCTTGCCATGCTCCATCGGCACGTTGAGATCGACGCGCAGCAGGACGCGCTTGCCGGAGACCGACGCGTCGTCGAGGGTGCGGAAGGCATGGGTCATTTTAGCGCCTTGAAGGCTAAACGCGACGCGGTTACGCGAACGCGCCCGAAAAACAATCGTTGCAAGCGCGCGCCCGGAGCACCGCGCGCTGCCTTCGTCTCTTTTGTCCTGGCGTCCGCGCCAGGATCGCTCATTGGCGAGCGCCTCTCAAATCAGCTTGCCCATCGCCACCGCCGTGTCGGCCATGCGGCTCGAGAAGCCCCATTCATTGTCGTACCACGAAAGCACGCGCACGAAATTTCCCTCTATCACCTTGGTTTGGTCAAGGTGGAAGATCGAGGAATGGCTGTCGTGATTGAAGTCCATCGAGACATTGGGTTGATCGGTGAAGCCCAGAATTCCCTTCAGCGCGCCATTGGCGGCGGCCTTAATCGCCGCATTGATCTCTTCGACGCTGGTGGCGCGCTTGGCGACAAATTTGAAGTCCACCACCGAGACATTGGGGGTCGGCACGCGGATCGCCGAGCCGTCGAGCTTGCCCTTCAACTCCGGCAACACAAGGCCGACGGCTTTGGCGGCGCCGGTGGTGGTCGGGATCATCGAAAGCGCGGCCGCGCGGGCGCGATAGAGATCCTTATGCATCGTGTCCAAGGTCGGCTGGTCGCCGGTATAGGAATGGATCGTCGTCATGAAGCCGTGATCGATGCCGATCGCGTCGTTGAGCACTTTGGCGACGGGGGCCAAGCAATTGGTCGTGCAGGACGCGTTGGAGACGACGAGATGCTCTTTCGTCAGCTTGTGATGGTTGACGCCGAACACCACCGTGAGGTCCGCGCCTTCGGCCGGCGCCGAGACGATCACCCTTTTGGCGCCCGCGCTCAGATGCGCGGCGGCCTTGTCTCTCGCGGTGAAGATGCCCGTGCATTCCAGTGCGATGTCGATGCCCAATTCCTTATGGGGAAGCTGCGAGGGATCCTTGATCGCGGTGACTTTGATCTTGCCGGCGCCGACATTGATCGTGTCGCCCTCGACCGTCACGGAATGGGGAAAGCGGCCATGGACGCTGTCGAAGCGCAAGAGATGGGCGTTGGTCTCGACGGGGCCGAGGTCATTAACCGTCACGACCTCGATGTCCGTGCGCCCGGATTCGACAATCGCGCGCAGGATATTGCGCCCGATGCGTCCAAAGCCGTTGATCGCCACCCTCACCGCCATCGCCACTCTCCTCGAAAGACACAAGATTTCTTAAATCACGTAACCGGTTCGTCGCAATTCAATTCGCCAGGGCGACGATGCTGGCCGCCCCTTTTGGGAACGGCGAGAAGCGAACTAGCCCGCCAACCGGGCCAGCGCCGCATCGACCACCGCTTGCGGCGTAATGCCGAAATGTTCGTAAAGCGCCTTATAGGGGGCGCTCGCGCCAAAGCCCGTCATGCCGATAAACGGGCCGTCGCCGATCAGCGCATCCCAGCCCTGGCGGACCGCCGCCTCCACGCCGACGCGCACCTTGGCCGATCCGATCACCGACCGGCGATAGGCTTCGCTCTGATCCAGGAACAGATCCATACAGGGCACGGAGACGACGCGCCCGGCGACATTCTTTGCGGCAAGCAGCTTCTGCGCCGCCACTGCGAGGGAGACTTCCGAACCCGAAGCGAAAATCGACACCGCCGCCTCGCCATCGGCCGGCGAAATCTCATAGGCGCCGAGCGCGCAAAGATTCTCCGCCACATGCGTGCGCCGCAAGGCGGGCAGGCTCTGGCGCGTCAAAGCCAGGATCGAGGGCGCATGCCTGGCCTCGAGCGCCGCCTGCCAGCATTCCACGGTCTCGACGGAATCGGCGGGGCGGAACAGCAGCATGTTGGGCATCGCCCGCAAGGAGGCCAGATGCTCGACGGGCTGATGCGTTGGCCCGTCCTCGCCAAGCCCGATCGAATCATGGGTGAACGCATGCGTGACGCGCAGGCGCATCAGCGCGGCGAGTCGCAGCGAGGGGCGGCAATAGTCGGTGAAGACGAGGAAGCTCGCGCCCGAGGCGATGAAGCCGCCGTGCAGTGACAGGCCGTTGCAGGCCGCCGCCATGCCATGTTCGCGTATGCCCCAGTGAATATAGCGGCCCGACATATCATCCGGCGTGATATCGCGCGTCGCCGCCACCTTGGTGTTGGTGGAGGGGGTCAGGTCCGCCGAACTGGTGATAAGTTCGGGCAGGGCGGGCGCAATGATCTTGAGCGTCGCTTCGCCGGCCTTGCGGGTGGCCGCGTCCGGCGCCTCGGCGGCGAGCTTTTGTTTATAGGCGTCGATCGTCTGGTGGAAGGATGCGGGAAGGTCGCCGCGAATGCGCCGCTCGAATTCGGCGACCTGTTCGGCCGGCCTTGCCTTCAGCAGGCGGCGCCATCTCTTGTTCGGGCTGCGGCCCTTGGCGCCGACCGCGCGCCATACGGCGAGGATTTCGTCGGGAATGACGAAGGGATCGTAGGGCCAGTGCAAAGCGAGGCGCGCGCCGGCGATCTCGGCCGCGCCCAGCGCTTCGCCATGGGCCTTGTTGGTGCCGGCCCGCGTCGGCGCGCCAAAGCCGATCGTCGTCTTGCAGGCGATCAGAGACGGTCTGTCGGCTCGTTTGGCGGCGCGCAGGGCGCGCAGAACCGCCGCCTGATCGTGCCCGTCGATCAGCACGGATTTCCATCCGGCGGAGCGGAAGCGGGCGATCTGGTCGACCGAATCGGAAAGCGAGGTCTTGCCGTCGATCGAAATGCCGTTGTCGTCATAGAGGACGATCAGCTTGGACAATTTCAAATGGCCGGCGATGGCGATCGCCTCCTGGCTGACGCCTTCCATCAGGTCGCCGTCCGAACACAGGACGTAAGTGTGATGGTCGACGATATCGCCAAATTCGGCCGCCAGCATGCGTTCGGCCAAAGCCATGCCGACCGCCGTCGCGAGGCCCTGCCCAAGCGGCCCGGTCGTCGTCTCGACGCCGATCGTATGGCCATATTCGGGATGGCCCGGCGTCTTGGAGCCGAGCTGGCGGAAACTCTTCAGATCTTCGATCGTCAGGCCGTCGGCGCCGCCGACCCCGGTCAAATAAAGCAGCGAATAGAGCAACATCGAGCCATGGCCTGCCGACAGCACGAAGCGGTCGCGATCGGGCCAATACGGGTCGGCGGCGTCGAATTTCAGCACGTCTCGGAACAGCACGGTCGCCATATCGGCCGCGCCCATCGGCAATCCAGGATGACCGCTATTGGCTTTTTCGACCGCGTCCATCGAAAGCGCGCGAATGGCGTTGGCCATTGAATCATGGGTCACAACCGACGCCATATCGCTCTCCCCATGCATGCGTCGGAGGACGGCCGCGCGTTCCTTCCAAGGCGCCGCTTGATAGGCGCCATGACTGGGCCTGTCAATTGCGCATCCCCAGGCGGCGGCGCCAGCCGCGTTGACGGCCGCTTCAACTGAAGCGTAAACATTGAAACGCAACCCACGGAAGCCGCATGGTCGCCGATCCCCTGGAGCCGTCCTTAAAGCGACTGCGCGCCGCCATCGATCTGCTCGAAGCGGCGATCGAGCGGCGGCTGAGGCAAGATAGCGCGCAGGGCGACGCCCAGGAAGAACTCGCGCTGATGCAAGACGACCGGGCGCGGCTCGCCGTCGAGCTCGACGGGGCGCTCGATAGAAATCGCGGCCTCCTCGCCGCCAATACCGAAGCGGCTCGGCGGCTCAGCCGGGCTGGCGCCGTGCTTAGGACTATTCTTGAACGGCCGGCTGGCGACGGGCCGGCATGACGATCCACGGGGAGGCGCTCGTCAAATGGCCCAGGTGACGGTGACGATCGGCGGGCGCGTTTATCGTTTGGCCTGCAACGAGGGCGAAGAGCCGCATCTGGAGACGCTGGCACGGGAGATCGACGGCAAGATCGATGAGATCCGCGGCTCGTTCGGCGAGATCGGGGATCAGCGGCTCGTCGTGATGGCCGCCCTCACCATTGCCGACCAATTGTCGGAGGCGCGGCGGACCATCGCAAAGCTGGAGGCGGGCGCCGCGGAGAGCGCCAACGCCGACGGCGCGGCTAGGCGCGAAGCTGATCAGCAGGCGGCCCTGTTCGCCGAAGCTTTGGGCGAGGCGAGCCACCGCATAGAGAGCCTGGCCGCCGCGCTGGCGCAATCGACCAAAGGATGAATTTCGCGCGCTCGCCCGGCAATGCGCAGATTTGGAGGGTTCGACCTTGCCGACATAGATGACGCCTAACGCACGAAAGCCCCTCGAAGAAGCGGGCCGAACGGAACCCATGGGGAGGAACGTCATGCTCAAGAGCTGGAAGCTGTTCATTATTGGATTCGTCGTCATTTTCATAGGCGCGAGTCTCGCCCATCTCATCCAGACCTCCGGAGGCACAAGGGTTCGCGACGTGCGCTTTGTCGCCTCCAACGGCGTATTGATGAGTGCGCTACTCTATCAGCCGTCTAATGCGACGGCCAAGACCCCGGCTCCCGGCATACTCGCCGTGCACGGCTATATCAATTCGCGCGAGACTCAGGATGGCTTCGCCATCGAATTTGCGCGGCGCGGCTATGTGGTGCTGGCGCTGGACCAGCGCGGCCACGGCTATAGTGACGGCCCGGCCTTCGCCGATGGTTTTGGCGGCCCGGCGGGGCTCGCCTATCTGCGCAGCCTCGATATCGTCGACAAGGACAATATCGGACTTGAAGGCCATAGCATGGGCGGCTGGACCGTCCTGGCCGCCGCCATTATTTCGCCCAACGATTACAAATCCATGGTTTTGGCCGGATCGAGCGTCGGCAAGCCGTTCGCGGCCGAGGGCTCGCCAAGCTGGCCGCGCAATATGGCGCTTATCGAGGGCCAGTATGACGAATTCTCCAAACTGATGTGGGATGTCGACCGCGCCGCCGATGTGGGCCAATCGCCCAAGCTGCAGGCCTTGTTTGGAACCGATAAGCCGGTTGAGGTCGGCAAACTCTATGGAACGATGGCGGCGGGCGATGCGCGCCTGCTCTATCAGCCGGCGATCAGCCATACCGGCGAACATTTCACGAATGTCTCGATTGGCGACGCGATCGAATGGTTCGCGCAAACGCTGAAAGGCGGCGCGGAGCGGCCGGCGTCCGATCAAATCTGGTATTGGAAGGAAGTCGGCACGCTGATCAGCCTCGTCGGCTTCGTCATCTTCTTGCTCGGCGCCTTCGAGGCGATTTTGACGCTTCCCGCCTTCGCAAGCTTGGCGCATGAGCCGACCCCGGCGCGCCTCGAGCGCGGCCGGGGCTGGTGGATCGCCTTCGTCCTTGCCGGCTTGCTGCCCGCGATCACTTACTTTCCGCTGGTGGCGGTCGGCTATGCCGAATTGACGCCATCGCCCTTCATGCCGCAACACATCACCAATTGCATCGTGCTGTGGGCGCTCGGCACGGCGGCGATCACGCTGATCCTGTCCTTGTTCACCGGCGGTCGCGGCGCGAGATTCGACAATGACTGGCTGAAAGCGCTCGGCGCCGCCGTCCTGACGACGTTCGTCGGCTATGGCGTTCTGGCTCTCGTGCAGGCGTCCTATCTCGTCGACTTCCGCTTCTATCTCGTCGGCCTCAAGCTGATGAGCGCGGAGCAGATGAAGATTTTTACGATCTATCTGATACCGCTGACCCTGTTCTGCCTCGTCGCGATGCGCTCGATTCACGCCTCGCTCGGCGTCGCGGGCGCTGGCGCCGTCTCGCAATATGCAACCAATATCCTCGCCTTCGTCGGCGGCTTTTCGCTGATGATCGCTTGCCTCTATGCGATGCTGTTCTTGAGCGGACATTTGCCGTCCGCCGACATCGCACTATTTGCTATCGTCGGCATTCAATTCGTCCCGATCCTCACGATACTGGCGATCGTTTCGACCTTCACCTACCGGCGCACGAATTCCTACGCGCCCGGCGCGTTCGTCGCCGCGCTATTTGTCACTTGGTACATCGTGGCGGGGCAGGCGACGCAGGCGCTGGTCTAGAGCCTCCCGATCCGTCGCGGCCTGCCGTTGCATGGAGAGGCGCAACCACAGGCCGCGACCGAGCGAGCTATGGCTGCCGGCCCTCGCGGGCGAGCAAACGCAGCACCGCGCTCAGCACGGCTTTCAGCGAAGCCATCACGATATTGGGATCCATCCCGACGCCATGGACGATTTCGCCGCGCCCGTGCTGCAATTCGACATAGCAGGCGGCGGTCGCATGGGCGCCGCGGCCGACCGCATGTTCGTGATAGTCGAGGAACGAGAATTCGATCGCAAAGGCGCGCTTGAGCGCATCGACGAAGGCGTCGATCGGCCCGTTGCCATTGCCCTCGATCGTCAGCGTCGACCCGTCCGCCCTTCGCAAGACCACGGTGAGTTCGCGCCCGTCCCGGCTGGTCGGGATCATCTGCTGCGATTGCAGGACCATCGGCGCCGCCGATAATCCGTAGGTCTTATCGAACAAAGCCCAGACGTCGGCGCTAGACAGCTCCTTGCCGTCGCGATCCATCTGCGCCTGGGCGATTTTGGAGAATTCGACCTGCAAGGCGCGCGGCAAGTCAAGTCCATGATCGGCGCGCAGGATATAGGCGAGCCCGCCCTTGCCCGACTGGCTGTTGATGCGGATCACCGCTTCGTAATCGCGCCCGACGTCCTTCGGGTCGATCGGCAGATAGGGGACCTGAAACAGGGGATCGTTGCGCTTTTCCTGCGCGTCGAAGCCCTTCTTGATCGCATCCTGGTGCGAACCGGAAAAGGCGGTGTAGACGAGTTCTCCCACATAGGGGTGGCGCTGATGCACGGGCAATTGCGTGCAAAATTCGGCGACCTCTTTGATCGCATCGACGTCGCGAAGATCCAGTCCGGGATCGACGCCCTGCGTGAACAGGTTCAGCGCCATCGTCACGATGTCGACATTGCCGGTGCGCTCGCCATTGCCGAACAATGTGCCCTCGACGCGATCGGCGCCCGCCATCAACGCGAGTTCGGCCGCCGCCACGGCCGTGCCGCGGTCGTTGTGGGGATGCACGGAGAGAATGACGCTGTCGCGGTGCGAAATATGGCGCCCGAACCATTCGAACTGATCGGCGTAGACGTTGGGCGTCGCCATTTCGACGGTGGCGGGCAGATTGAGGATCAGCCGGCGTTGCGGGGTGGGCTTGACGATGTCCTTGACCGCCTCGCAAATCTCGAGCGAAAAATCCAATTCGGTGCCGGTGAAGCTCTCGGGCGAATATTGGAATGTGAATTCGGTCTGCGGCGCCTTGGCCGCCAGTTCCATCACCAGGCTGGCGGCGCCCGTGGCGATTTCCTTGACGCCGTTGCGGTCGGTGCGGAACACCACGTCGCGCTGCAAGGTCGAAGTCGAATTGTAGAAATGCAGAATGACTTTTTTTGCGCCCCTGACCGATTCGAAGGTCCGCTCGATCAATTCGGGACGGCATTGGGTGAGAACCTGGATCGCGACATCGCGGGGAACCTTGTCGCTTTCGATGATGGAGCGCACGAAGTCGAAATCGGTCTGTGAGGCCGAGGGAAAGGCGACTTCAATCTCTTTGAAGCCCATATTCACCAACAGATCGAACATGCGGTTCTTGCGATCGACCCCCATCGGCTCGATCAAGGCCTGATTGCCGTCGCGAAGATCGACCGAACACCAGATCGGCGCTTTGGAAATTACCTGCGAGGGCCAGCGTCGGTCCGGCAGGTTGATAGGCGCGTAGGCGCTATATTTGGAAATCGGCATCATGGACATGGGAGACCCTTAAGGTGCTGCGGCGAGCCCATCGCCCGAAGGGACCGAAGCTGCGCCGTTCAATGCGAATGACAAGCCAAACGACCCGGCGCGCTCACAGCGCCGGGTGGCTAAGTCGCAGGGCCAAGGACAGGGTCTCGAGCCGGATTCGCATGGCCGCTAATAATCAGAAATGAGCGCCAAAATCAACCTTCGACAACAACCATCCCTTACCGTCGCCGCCGTAGCGGGCATGGCTCCGGCGGGAGTAAGCGGGAGTGGCCGGCGATTCTTCGACTCGATCATGTCAAATGAAATATTCCATTCCTGAAGTATTTTAGAATTTTCTGTCCAAAAGAGCTTGATTTAGCCGATCCGCACGGGCAATGTCGGATCAGGCTTTAGATAGGGCCAAACATCGAGCGCAAGAGCGCGCCGATCTCGGGAGGAAACATGAAAAAGCTTCTCATCGCCGCCGCCGCGGTCTCGATCGCGGCGCTCAGCGCGCCGGCCTACGCCGCCGACGCGCCGACCATTCCGATCATCGTCAAGGACACCACTTCGTTCTATTGGCAGATCG